>Ga0194121_10000813_pt1 | contig 54488 bp, 51 predicted proteins | sample TA2MahCa50mmetaG_FD_148609 | JGI IMG/M metagenome (GOLD analysis project Ga0194121, IMG submission 148609) | Freshwater microbial communities from Lake Tanganyika, Tanzania - TA2015020 Mahale Deep Cast 50m | ecosystem: Environmental > Aquatic > Freshwater > Lake | place: Tanzania: Lake...
TACCACGAATCACTACAAAATGTAACCCCGTCGGATGTGTACTATGGAAGGCAAGAACAAATACTCCAAAAAAGAGCACTCATTAAACAGCAGTCCCTAAAAAGACGAAAACAACTATTTTTAAAAGGAAAAATCCTACATTTAAACAACGAAACTCTCTACAACTAAATCGTCCACTTTCTTTGACGACATACACATGAGGGCACAGTTCAAGAATAATTTCATACGAATAGCGGTCAAGAACAAAGAAAACAATCTGATCGTAACAGAAGCTCTAAAAAAAATCCTTTAAAAAACCGCAAAAAAATCTTAGAGATTAATCAAGAATATTTATACCTTACATCAAAATAAAATAAAAAATGAAAAACAATGCCGTCTTTTTTCTAGGCTTGACTATTGCAAGTTTAACCTCTTGCTCCTCTAATGAGTCCAAGCCGGTAGCCAAAGAGCCTTCTAATCTCAAAGTAGAAGAAAAACCAGTAGCTGAACCCAAGCCGGCCAGTATTCAATTTCATGCATTCAAACATTCCGGACTTGACGTTGACAGTGACGGTTTTGTTGTTAATGGCTCTATGACCAAGAAAGAAAAGATTGCTGAGGTCAAAATCGCGGATTCATCCAAACCTATTCAATGTGCTCAAGGAGAATACATCCAAAAGCTCGTTATCGAGGGCGAAGGAGAAGGTATTACCTTAATTTTTTATAATAAAAAGGGGGAGGAAATACATAAGAAAGAAAATTTTACTTTAAACAAAGAGATCTCCTTCTCGGCCATCAACTATGCCTCAGAAGAAACTCCCGGGCTTGAAAACAGAAAAAAAGGGGCTGACTTTGCTGACTGGTTTGAGGAAGCCGCGAAAGTAAGCGTACTGCAAAATGGAAAGCTTATTAAAGAATTGAATTGGAAAAACAATGGCTGGTTTAGACAGCCGTCAGTAATGGAAGAAACCCCATAGATAAGCGACACGCCATCAAGGCTTTTTATTTTTTCAACCCGTGTTGTAGACTTGATTACCGTTGGTTCTAACGAAGTTAAGTCTGATTTAACGGCTTTGATTGATTATTAGTAGTCTAAATGTTATTCTTTAAGACCATTATTATTTTCTAAAAAAGTAAGTAACCAACATAGACTTGAATCAATAAAGTAATATAAAGTAGTGTATGAGTTTTGAAATTGGTCACAAGAAATTTGGAGGAAGAAAAGCTGGAGAGCCTAATAAGTCTACAAAAGAGATTAGAGACCTTTTAAAGGCTTTTCTTGAAAAGGAGATAGAATCACTTTCTCAAACATTTAGTTTAATTAAGGGCCCAGAAAAGCGATTGGAATTGCTGATTAAGATTTTACCATTTGTAGTTCCAAAAGCACAGGAAATAACTCTCGAGATGTTATCTGATTACAAGTTAGATTTTTTAGTAGAAACTCTTAAAAATGAACAGGAGCGAGAAAATTAGACTCATAAAAGGCCTTTTGACGGGAACAATTGAATTGGAGGAGCTTTCAGTGCCAGAGGTTGAAGTTTGGATTCAAGAAATTGGTACTGATAGGCATAGGCACTTTAGGACTGAAGAAAAGCTATGTATGTCAGATTTAGACAGAAGAGAGAGAATCAATAAGAAAGTTATTAGGATGGATTTTGTGCAGGGCAAGACTATTTTGTAGTTTTAGTAACTAAACCTTAAATCCTTCAAAATGTAAAATGTAATTCCGTTTTGTTAATACAGGGAACAGTTAAAATGCAAATCGAATGAAAAAAGTAAGTTTAATTTTTACTGCAGTTTTCATTACTGCAATGATGGTAACATCCTGCGAAGGCGGTGGTGGCAATGAATCAGCATCTTTTAATGAAGTAACCATTGGCAACCAGGTTTGGATGGCTGAAAACCTGAATGTGGCCAAATTCCGCAATGGCGACCCTATTCCTGAAGTTAAAACAGATGATGAATGGGTAAAATGTTTAAATGAAAAACGACCTGCTTTTTGCTATTTGAAAAATACTAATTCCAGTGGTAGTGAAAAAGGGAAATTATATAATTGGTATGCCATCAACGATGCTCGAGGTCTTGCTCCTAAGGGTTGGAGAATACCATCAGCCGCTGACTGGAATCAGTTGATAAAATACGCAGGAGGTGCGAATGGTGCAGGGAAAAAACTAAAAAGTAAATCCGGATGGGTCAATATTCAACAGAATTTCAATTTTAAGAATGGCTTAGATCTATATGGCTTTAACGCTATATCGTCGGGAGAAAGGTTTAGTGATGGCGGCTTTTCAACGGATAATGCGGCTTTTTGGAGTAGTAGTGAGATAAATCCAACAGAGGCTGAGTTCGTTGAACTACTTCCTCATTCAGACCAAATTAATCAATATGATAATTATTACGTAAATGGCGGCATTTTAACTACATCGAAAGGAAGTGGAAAAGCTGTTCGCTGTATAAAAATGACAGATCGTGGTAAATCTGATATTGCAAACATACCAGAATTAAAAGAAATCGATATCGTTTATACATCAAATTTAGGAGACGGTATAGGGCAAGAAAGTGAATCCAATCCGCAGTCTCCTTTCTTGGCATTTGAAAATGCTGAAATGAATATTCACCATCTTGATGGAACGTACTCAAATGGCGGAGGTGGAAATTTTTCCTATGAATATAAAATATATTACAATGGCAAATTATCAATAACAGAAGTTTTTTCAGGAATCAGTGATGTCGGTGGGTTGAGATCAGAAACCAAATATTTTAAGATATTACACATTGAAAAAAATAAAATTCAAACAAATCAAGGGGTGTTTATTTTTTCTCGAACCAGTAGTTTAATCAAAAACCAGTTTACTTACGGTTTTATATTTATCGAAAAAAAAGGCACAGACGATGCTTGTCGATGTGCAGAATTTATTTGGAGAGGGGTAGAAATCGATGAGTAACCGCACCCATAGTGGTGATCTGTAATAGCTAGTATTTAATCTGACAGTGTAGGATTTTTTGTTTTTAGTTTTCTCGGGTATGGGTTAAAAAATCAGGCTGCTGGAACGACATTGTTCAGCAGCTTTTGTTTTGCTAAGATAACAGATTCATTAAAAGTTTGCATCGGAGTTTTGCCGATTTGATCGTAGAAAAAAATCTTGTCAAAGACGGCCAAGTGCAGGTGAGCTCGGGTCTTGAAAAAATTTTAGAAAATCTACAATTTTTACTGTTTTCTCTACTTCTGTATAGCACCATTTTACAGAGGGCCAACTACGTTCTTGTTTTTGACGGAGAAAAAAATTTTGAACTTCTTGATGTAGAAAAAATTCAGGCAGACCCCCTGATGTGGTATGAAGACCTGATCAAGCTGCTAAACAAACCAAATTCTGTGCTAATCAACATTCGCTAGATAATCATGAAAATTTCCAAAATACAAGGGCATAAACCTACAGTTAATCTAGTCCAGTAAATCGATTCTAAGACCTATCATTTAGTGTATAATTAAGCTAAAAGAAAAGTGCTACTGGAAGCCTACCTGTTTTCAGCCATAGGATTTGAGAGTCTATCGGAGCATAGACCTTACGATTACTATCACTAAGGCCTCATGAATCACTATGGGGATTAGCCCCGGTTGTAAACCCAAACTACATATCCCTTGAAAACTAAGCAAATATAAATTCAAGTTGCCCAAAAATATAGTGAGCATACACTTTCTTTAAAATGCCTTAATCTGAAAGCGCGTATTCAAAAAGCTTGTATTGAATCAAATATTTTTTATGAATTCTTTTCCTAATTTTTTATATTTGGCTATGTCTATTATTTTGAGATTCAAAAATTTTCCCATTTTAATTTTTTTCATTATTTCTTCTGACTGTTTATCCCAAACAAATAAACGGCAAATACAAGAAAATAAGAACTCCATAAATGAAATCAAGGGACAAATTGGAGTACTAAGCGAAAAATCAACCACTGAGAGTAGTCTGTTTAATAAAAGATATGATACAATTCTGATTTTATTACAAAATCAAAAGCAGGAATTGGCGCAACTTGGTTCAGACATAGATAGTGTAAGAAGACAAATAGTCGATTATGGTGTATTAATAAAAATCCTAGACGCAAAGATTGATTCTGTAAGCAAGCGGAGTTTAATGGAATCAAGCAACGTCGATAGCAATGCTAAGCTCATGTCCGAAAGATTGGAGCTGATAAATAAATATATTAGGGGCAAGAATTATCGTCTTTTATACTACGATAGTTATGATGGGGTGGGACCTGATGGAGGATCTTTTACATCTATTGCTAACATAAACGGCTCCTATTACCTTGGTGACATAAGTAATGGTGGCGCGCAAAAAATTAGCAGACATACTGACCAATCATACATTATAAATAAATTTAGTTTAAGTGTAGATGAGAACCTGAGGTTCATAATTGTTAAAGGTGATGACATTAAATCTGGTTATATTTCAACATCTCACGGAATTTGGGGTGATGATCCATATATGTTTCCTGATTCTGTATCTTCAAAAGTTTTGATTAAAAATAATGATGTTACTTATCTGCCAATTATAATTCAAGAATTTAGCACTATACGTGGTGATTGGGATTTTAATATTTATCTGCACGTGGGAAAAGTTAAATATTCATTTGGGAAAAAGGAATATGAAATAACCAACCCTATTATTTTTAAGTCTACACATGTTATATATATATTCTATTCTTTTAATTGATTCAGATATTCAACATAAAAGCAGTACTAAAGAAAAACTAATAGCTGCCATGAAAAGCAACGCTTACAATATTTGGTCTTCCCGGGAGGAATGCTATAAAGTAAGAAAAATGATGAATTTCTAACCACAAGAATCAATACGCTCTTTGGTCAAATCGCCTTGCTGTCAAGGACTTCAAGAAAAAATAAAAAAGGCAAACCTGAAACGGAATGCCTTTTTGGAAGTAGTGTAGTCCCGACAGGAATCGAACCTGTATCAAAAGTTTAGGAAACTTCTATTCTATCCATTGAACTACGGGACCGGGGCGGCAAAAATAATCAATCCGGGCTATCGGATCGCTATTGGGTCAAATCCTATCTTTGCATCCCTTAATTTTTGGCAATGAAATTCTACAATCTCCTAATAAAATACCGCCTCTGGATCGGCCTGGTGCTGCTTGTTCTTGGGGTGTATGTAAACTATACCGGCAGTTTCTGGCCGGCTTTCCCGCTTTATTTTGTTGGGATTATACTGGTGTTGGGGCATTTCTTTTTTGGCCCGCTTCGACTGATACAGGAGCATATGGAAAACGGCGATATGGAAGGGGCAGAAATAGTATTAAACTCTATTAAATTTCCCGGCCTTTTGTATAAACCTATCCGCTCTGTTTATTATACCCTGAAAGGCAATATGGCCATGATAAAGCAGGACTTTGACGGCGCAGAAAAAATGATGAAGAAGGGATTGGACCTGGGCATGCCCATGAAGGAAGCCGAAGGCGCCAGCATGCTGCAAATGGGAATGCTGGCCATGCAAAAGAACGATTTGAAACAGGCCGAGAGCTATATTCGCCAGGCATTGCGGAAGGGCCTGCCCGATAAAGAAAATGAAGCAGCTGCTTATTTACAGATGTGCAGCATTATGATGAACAAAAGAGAATTCAGAGCCGGTAAAGATTTTTTCAGGAAAGCCAAAGCACTGAAACCTACCACACCACAGATTGTAGATCAGATTAAACAAATTGAAAAGTATATCTCAAGGATGCCGGGATAGTTGGCAAATTGATAAATTAGTGTAATTTAAATTAAAAAGGGGCAGGATGTAATTCTCTGCCCCTTAATATTTTTTTTAACGTCACTAATCTTTGAAATATGGAAACCTGTTCGCAGTTTTGCGCATCAAAACTCTTATCATATCATCATCATCACTTCCAAGACCTCCTGCAACTTCTTTACCATAAGACCAAATTAGCTTGCCCGAAGCATCATACACTTTGATTGTTGCTTTAGCTTGATTTGTTTTTGAAAACCCAATTAATAGCTGTGTTGCGACTGCTGCCCCTTCAGACATAGGTTGTGATGCTATAATATCACCGGTGATAAGGGCATCAACTCCCAGTTTGATACAAAGTTCTTCTGGAAGATAATTGTTAATATTTTTTTCTGTGATATATCACGGAATAATAAAACCTTGGTTCTGGCAATATCCTGCACCTCAACTGTTACTTCCTTCTTCTCCACTTTTTTTAAAGCATAGGTATAAAAGCTGTTCTGGGCAGACAAGGAGCCTTTTTCTTCCTGCAATTTAATATCCTCTTGCGTAGTGTTTTTAGGCATCTTTTTAAGTGTAATCTTATAATTGAATGGAATCACTGCAACAATTTTATGATTTGCAATAATTTCTTTCAGACTATCTACTTCATATATTTTTCCGAACACCTGAGAACTAACATCAGGGTTTAGAAAATAAAGGCAAAAAATAAATGATATCGCTTTCCTCATAATATTCAGGTTTGGACATACAAATTTAAACCTTTTAAAAACCCAAAATAACTGAATAGATAGCAATTGTTCAAACTTCCGCTGAAATGAATGATTATGGTTTTAGAAAATTTTATAAGCCTGGCTACCGGCCGAAAATTTCCACCACTTTTTGATGCCGGAAATTAAATATACCAACCGGTTTTTTCTTTATATAAAAAGAATTAGCCAGGCGGCCGATAAAACCCAACGGGAGTTTATAATGAACAATATCGGTCATTTCAACCCCACCGGGTATTTCTTTAAAATGATGCTGGTGATGCCACAGTTTGTAGGGACCCAGGCGCTGTACATCAACAAAATATTCCCGGTTTTTTACTACAGTTATTTCCGTCATCCAGGATACCGTTATGCCGGCAAAAGGCTTTACTTTATATTCTATAATCTGACCGGCGTACATGGTGGCCCCGTGATGGCGAGATATTATTTTAAAACACATGCCCGGTGGTGTGATAATCTGCAAGTTGGCAGGATTGGAGAAAAACTCCCAGGCTTTGTCCAGGGAACCGGGAATTTTCTGAACCGTTTTAATGGTATGCACCGCCATGCTGATTATTGGGTTAAATTCGTTTGAATAACCATTGTAAAACCGAAAAGTTCAGGGCAGAATGTCATTCAATAAAGAAAAACTGGAAAAAAAGTTCAGTGAAGAATACGAAGAGCTGAATGAAAAGCAGCGCCTTGCCGTGGATACCCTTGAAGGCCCGGTAATGGTAATTGCCGGACCGGGTACGGGCAAAACGCAGATACTGGCCAGCCGTGTCGGAAAAATATTGCTTGAGACAGATGCACTTCCTCAAAATATCCTCTGCCTCACTTACACCGATGCAGGTGTGGTGGCTATGCGGAAGCGCCTGCTCCGGTTCATCGGGCCGGATGCCTATAAAGTGAATATTTACACCTTTCATGCTTTCTGCAATGATGTGATCCAGGAAAATCTTTGGTTATTTGAAAAAACAGCCTTCGATCCGGTCTCCGATCTTGAAAAAGTGCAGCTGTTTAAAGAGCTGATTGACTCTTTTCCCAAAAACCATCCGCTGAAGCGCTACCGCGGCGATGTATATTTTGAAGTAAACAACCTGCAAACGCTTTTCAGCACCATGAAGCGGGAAGGATGGACGCCGGCTTTTATCAGCCGCAAGATAGAGGAATACCTGGCAGACCTGCCCAGCCGTGATGAGTTCGTTTATAAAAGAAAATACAAAGAGTTCAATGCCGGCGACCTGAAGAAAGATAAGATAGAAGAAGAAAAGGAGCGAATGGAAAAACTTCGTGCCGCCGTGGGGGAGTATGACCGTTTTCAGCAATTGATGCAAAAAAAGAACCGCTATGACTTTGATGATATGATCAACTGGGTGATCAGGGCTTTTGAAGAAAATAAGAATCTTTTAGCCAGTTACCAGGAAAGATTCCAGTACATACTGGTAGACGAATACCAGGACACCAGCGGCACACAAAACAAGCTGGTGGAACTGCTCATCAGCTATTGGGACAAACCCAATGTATTCGTGGTGGGCGATGATGACCAGAGCATTTACCGCTTCCAGGGCGCCAATGTGGAGAACATGATGAATTTTGCCCATAGCTATCAGAAAGACCTGCTGACCGTTGTGCTCACAAATAATTACCGCTCCATCCAGCCTATCCTCGATGTTTCCCAAACCCTGATCAGCCGTAACGAAGAAAGGCTGGTAACAAAAATAAAAGGGCTCAATAAAGAGCTTCTTTCCGGCAAAAAAGAACTAAAGAACATAAAACATCTGCCGCACATCCGTGAATACGAAACCCATCGGCAGGAAATGATCGGCATTGCCAAACAGGTGCAGCAACTGGTAAGACAAGGAGTACCTGCCGGAAATATCGGCATCATATATAAAGAGAACAGGTATGGCGAAGAACTGGCGCAATACTTTAAACCGCTGAATGTGCCGGTATACAGCAAACGGCATTTGAATCTGCTGGTGCTGCCCGAAGCCCAAAAGATCATCCTGATGCTGAAATACCTTGCCGCCGAACATGATGTCCCTTTCAGCGGCGATGAAATGCTTTTTGAAATACTGCACTTCGACTGGTTTGGCATACCGCCTGTTGAAGTGGCCAAACTGAGTATGGAAGTGGCTGACAAAAAATATAGCGGGGAAAAAACATCCATCCGCCGGTTACTTGCAGAAAAATCCACAGCTCCCTCCAAAGATTTATTCAGCACGGGTATACAGGAAGGCCTGAAAACAGCATCGCTAGCTATCGAAAAACTGATTGGAGCCGTTTCTAACCTTACTTTACGCCATTTGTTTGAAAGCATCATCCGGGATGCCGGTGTGCTCAGCCATATTATGCGAAGCCCCGACAGGCACTGGCAACTTCAGGTTCTTACCGGGTTGTTTGATTTTATAAAAGAAGAAACACACCGCAATCCATTATTGAACCTGCAGGGTTTTGTAAATCTGGTTGAAATGATGGAAAATGAAGGCATCCCCCTGCCGCTGGTACAGGTAAGCGGCAGCGAAAACGGAGTGAACCTGATGACGGCGCATGGCTCCAAAGGGCTGGAATTTGAATATGTATTCATTGCCGGATCTAACTCATCTTTCTGGGAAAAGAAACGAAAACCCGGCGGCGGATATAAACTTCCGGACACTATGTTTTCTTCTTCCCCCTTCTCCGGAGAAGCTAAGAGGGTGGCCGACGATGAAGAGTTACGTCGCCTGTTTTATGTGGCCATGACAAGGGCTGAACAGCATCTTTATATTTCATACAGCCGGTTTAAAAATGACGGAAAAGAACTGGAGCCTTCCATGTTTATTGCTGAAATACAGGACCGGCATGATATACCGGCCGAAAAAATGATACTGGACACCGATGTGATTGCAGAATTCTCAGCTTTAGGTTTCGGAGAAGCCGAAGCCCCGGAAATAGAAAAAGCGGAAGAAGAATTCATCAGCCGGGTACTCGATAAATTTGTGATGAATGTTACGGCGCTGAACCATTACCTGAAATGCCCGCTGGAATTTTATTTCAAAAACATCATCCGCATACCTTATCCCAAAAATGAAGCTACTGAGTTTGGTTCGGCCGTTCATTATGCACTGGAACGGTTTTTCCGAAAAATGCATGACAGCGGAAAAGAAAAATTCCCTCCAAAGGAGGAATTCATAGCCGACTTTGAATGGTATATGCACCGCCACCGGGAAAGCTTTACAAGAGAACAGTTTGAAAGAAGACTGGAATACGGGCAGGAAGTATTGAGCAATTATTACGATAAATACATCCATCAGTTCAATAAAGTGGTTTCCATTGAAAGAAATATCCGTAATGTACTGGTAAAAGATGTGCCTGTAAAAGGGAAAATAGACAAGCTGGAATTCGACGGCAAACTCGTAAATGTGGTGGATTACAAAACCGGCGATCCTGAGAAAGCCATCCCGAAAACAAAAGGTCCGTCTGGTAAGGAACCCAACGGCGGCGATTACTGGCGGCAGGCTGTTTTCTATAAAATTCTTGTTGATAATTATGAACAAAAAGACTGGAAGGTGGTAAGCACAGAGTTTGACTTTATTGAACCGGACAAAAAGAAGAACTACCGCAGGGAAAAGGTCATTATTACCCCGGCCGATATAACCACGGTAAAGCAACAGATCGCCAGCACCTGGGAAAAGATACAAAACAGGGATTTCTATATCGGGTGCGGCAAAGAAGATTGCCACTGGTGCAATTTTGTAAAGACAAACAAACTGGCTGTGGCCCTGCACGAAGCGGACAGCGATGATGACCCCGATGGCTATCGGGATGAATTATGATTTTAAAAACAAAACCTTAACGGCAAACCGGCTAAGTTTGCACCCGCATGAGCTACAGGAGATTACTGATATCATTACTTACCCTCATAGTTATTCTGATGATTAGTATTGCCGGAGGCCCCGGCTGTGCCAACATCATTCCCCCTTCCGGCGGCCCCAGGGATTCTTTGCCCCCTGTACTGCTAAAGGCCAGCCCGGCCGATTCTTCTGTTAACTTTTCCGGCAACAGGCTCAGTTTTACTTTTAATGAATTCATAGAACTGCAAAATGCCCAGCAGGCTTTGATCATTTCACCCCTGCCCAAAAATTTCCCTTCTGTTGAATACCGGTTGAACACGGTTACCATAAAACTGAAAGATACCCTGGAAACCGGCACCACCTATACTTTTAACTTTGGTGATGCCATCCGGGATTTTACTGAAGTAAATGTGATCCGGAATTTTACTTATACTTTCTCCACCGGTAATTATATTGATTCACTGGAGCTCAGGGGCAAAGTCATTCTTGCTGAAACGGGCAAAGCGGATACTACGCTGATCGTAATGCTGCACACAAATGCGGATGACTCTGCCGTCGTAAAAGAAAAACCCCGGTATATTTCCAAACTTGACGGCAAGGGGAACTTTGTTTTTAAAAACCTCCCATCCAAAACTTTTTACATCTATGCATTGAAAGATGACGGGGGTACCCGCCGCTATTTTGATGACAAACAGCTTTTTGCTTTTGCCGATAAACCCGTTGTTGTTAATACAAAGACCGATCCGGTGACGTTGTATGCATATGCCGCCAAATCTGCACCTCCCGTTACTTCTGTTATCCCGTCTGTAAATCTCGGGCGGAACAGGAGAAATATCCCCGCCGAAAGCAGGCTGAAATACCAGACCAGCCTTTCCAATAACCAGCAGGACCTTCTTAAGGATTTTATCATAACCTTTGAAGAACCGCTCCGTTTCTTTGATTCATCTAAAATCCTCCTGTACACAGATTCTGCATTCAACCCGGCCGGATTATACAACTTTGAAAAAGACAGCACCGGTAAATACATATCCCTTCAGCATAACTGGAAAGAGAATACACTGTATCATCTTGTCATGAATAAGGATTTTGCAGAAGATTCAACCGGCAAAAAACTGCTGAAGACGGATACCCTCAGTTTCAAAACCAAAAAACTGTCTGAGTATGGCTCATTAAAGATAAAAATCAAAAACCTGGATATATCCCTGAATCCCGTTTTACTGATACTGACAGGAGAAACCATATACAAATCGCTGCCAATGGCAGGTCCCGAAATCAGCCAGTCTCTTTTCCCGCCGGGCGAGTATGACCTCCGGATACTTGATGACAGGAATAAAAACGGAAAATGGGACCCCGGCGAATTTTTTGGTAAACATCTGCAGCCTGAAATGGTAAGACCTGTTGAAAGAAAGATCTCCGTAAAACCAGCTTTTCAAAATGAGTTTGAAATAACATTATAGTGCATTGTCAATATCAGCACTCAGCAAAAAATAGAAACACTTTGTTTAACTCCTTTTTACTATGCACTACTCCCAATTCACCATTCACTACCTTTGCCCCATGCAATTCTCCTCTTCGCTTTTAGAAAATGTAGTCAGCGAATTTGCCAAATTGCCGGGCATTGGCAAGAAAACTGCCTTGCGGTTAGTGCTTCATTTGCTCAAACAGGATGTAAAAGAAGTCAGCCATTTCACCGAAGTAATAGCAAAAATGAGAAGCGAAATAAAATTCTGCCATCGCTGTTTCAATGTTGCTGATGGCGACATCTGTTCCATTTGTGCCAACTCCATGCGCAGGCAGGATATTATTTGTGTGGTAGAGAATATCCGGGATGTGATTGCCATTGAAAGCACCCAGCAGTACAATGGCACTTATCATGTCTTGGGGGGCATTATCTCGCCGCTGGATGGCATTGGGCCTGACCAGTTAAATATAGAACCCCTGATAAACCGGATAGAAAAGGAAAAGACTACTGAACTGATTTTTGCCCTTAATCCCAACATCCAGGGCGATACCACCATTTATTACGTTCAAAAGAAGCTCCAGGGGCAAACTGTCCGCATCACCACCATCGCCAGAGGTATCGCTTTTGGAGGGGAACTGGAATATGCCGATGAAATGACCCTTGGGAGAAGCCTGCAAAACAGGCTGCCGGTGGAAAGTTATGTCAGCCGCCGGTAATACAGGATAAACTTGCTTTTTATAGCCATATAACTTAGTTTTGCAGCCATATTACAGGCGGATTTGTTTATTGTTCGGCCTGAACCCTGAGCCAAGTCGAAGGGATAACGGAACTAATAAACGTCAAAGAAACTTCACTTCTGGTTTCCCAACGTTTATAAGTTCACAAACTTAATTTTTATGAAAACAATTCAGGATTGTTTGCAGGAACGCATATCGATTATTGACGGCGCCATGGGCACCCTGATCCAGCGGCACAAGTTATCCGAAGCGGGTTATCGCGGTGAGCGGTTCAGCAACTGGCATAGTGATGTAAAAGGCAATAACGATCTGCTTAACATTACGCAACCCGGTATTATCACCGGTATACACCTGCAATACCTGGAGGCCGGGGCAGATATTATAGAAACCAATACATTCAGCAGCACGGCCATTGCACAGGCTGACTATGAAATGCAGTCGCTGGCTTATGAACTGAATGTGGCGGCGGCCGTTTGTGCGGCAAAGGCAAGAGAGGAGTATTATAAGAAGCATCCGGAATCAGGAGAGAAAAACCCAAAATTCATTGCAGGGGCGATGGGGCCGCTGAATAAGACCTTATCTCTTTCACCGGATGTAAACAATCCCGGCTACAGGGCTGTTACCTTTGATGAAGTGGTGGATGCTTATTATGAGCAGGTAAAAGGCCTGTCAGATGGAGGGGTGGACATATTGCTTATTGAAACCATTTTTGACACCCTCAATGCCAAAGCAGCCATTTTTGCCATCAAAAAATATTTCAGGAATACCGGAAAAAAGCCGCTTCCGGTAATGATTTCAGGAACCATAACTGATGCTTCGGGACGTACTTTAAGCGGGCAGACACTGGAGGCCTTTTATACCTCCGTAATGCATGCAAAGCCGCTGAGCATTGGTTTGAACTGTGCTCTTGGAGCAAAAGAAATGCGGTCGCATATTGAAGAGCTTTCACAAATAGCTACCTGCTATGTATCAGCCTATCCCAATGCAGGTTTACCGAATGCCATGGGAGAATATGATGAGCATCCTGAAGATACAGCCCATTACCTGGAAGAGTGGGCTAAAGAAGGTTTTGTAAATATTGTGGGTGGATGCTGCGGCACTACCCCTGAACATATCCGGCATATTGCAGAGGCGGTGAAGAATATTCCCCCGAGACAACTGCCGGTTATTGAAACAGCATTTGCATGAGTACCCCGCAATTCTTGCTTATATTATCTATTGTTATACTGATTGTAAACAATTTCTCTTTTTTCAGAAAATTATTTACAAAAAAGAATTCATAGATGCAGGATACAGTAGCCATTAAGCCCTATTTAAGATTAGCAGGACTGGAACCACTGGTCATCAGGCCCGAAACCAATTTTGTAAATATAGGTGAACGTACCAATGTGACCGGGTCAAAAAAATTTGCCCGCCTGATCAGGGAAAACAAATTTGAAGAAGCATTAAGTGTGGCGAGGCAGCAGGTGGAAAACGGAGCACAGATACTCGATGTAAACATGGATGACGCCCTGCTGGATGGCGTGAAAGCCATGACCATCTTCCTGAACTTGCTGCAAAGCGAGCCGGATATTGCGAAGATTCCCATCATGATCGATAGTTCCAAATTTGAGATTATTGAAGCCGGGCTGAAATGTGTACAGGGAAAGTGCATTGTGAACTCTATCTCCATGAAGGAAGGAGAACAAAAGTTTATTGAGCAGGCCACTATATGCCAGGCTTATGGCGCTTCCGTGATTGTAATGGCCTTTGATGAAAAAGGACAGGCGGATACCAAAGACAGGAAAGTGGAAATCTGCCGGAGAGCCTACCAAATTCTTACGGAGCAGGTGGGCTATGCCCCCCAGGATATCATCTTCGATCCCAACATATTTGCTGTGGCCACCGGGCTGGAAGAACACAATAACTATGGCGTTGATTTTATTGAAGCCACAAGAGAAATTAAAAAGCTGATGCCGCTTGTAAAGGTAAGCGGCGGTGTAAGTAATCTTTCTTTTTCCTTCCGCGGCAACGATCATGTAAGGGAGGCCATGCATTCGGTATTTCTTTATCATGCCATAAAAACCGGTATGGATATGGGCATTGTAAATGCGGGTCAATTAGTAGTGTATGATGAAATAGACCCGGCACTGCGGGAATTATGTGAAGATGTAATTCTCAACCGGAACAACGATAGCAATGAAGCTACGGAAAAACTCATTGCATTTGCAGAAACCGTAAAAGCAAAAGGAAAGACCGAAGTAAAAGATGAGGCATGGAGAAATGCTCCCGTGGAGGAACGGTTAAAACATGCCCTTGTAAACGGTATCACGGATTATATTGACCGGGATACGGAAGAGGCCAGGTTAAAATACCCCAAACCGCTGGATGTTATTGAAGGTCCGCTGATGGATGGAATGAATGTAGTGGGCGATTTGTTTGGATCGGGTAAGATGTTCCTGCCCCAGGTAGTAAAAAGCGCCCGGGTAATGAAGAAAAGTGTGGCCTGGCTCACCCCTTTTATTGAAGAAGAAAAGAAAAACAAGCTGAATAACCCCGGCCTTCAGGCCGGAGAAGAAAAAGTTACCCCGAAAGTTTTATTAGCAACGGTTAAAGGTGATGTGCATGACATTGGGAAAAACATCGTAGGTGTGGTGCTGGGCTGCAATGGTTATGATATCATAGATCTTGGCGTAATGGTTCCCGCAGATAAAATACTGGATACAGCAGAAAAAGAAAATGCTGACATTATCGGACTGAGCGGCCTTATTACCCCTTCATTGGACGAAATGGTACATGTGGCGCATGAAATGAAACGCCGGAATATGAAACAGCCGCTGCTCATCGGCGGAGCCACCACGTCCCGCATGCATACGGCGGTTAAAATTGCCCCGCAATACGATAACGGCGTACTGCATATACTGGATGCCTCCCGGAGTGTAACGGCTGTCAGCACTTTATTAAGTAAAGAAAAACAGGTGTTGCTTCAGAAAACAAGGGACGAGTATGAAGGTTTGCGAAACCAGTTTTTGAATAAAGACAGGAAAACCCTGATCCCTTACAGCGAAGCTGTGATTACCAAAGAATATTTCGACTGGAAGAAATATAAACCTGTGAAACCGGCTGTGAATGGTATAAAAGTGCTGAAACATTTTGATCTTGCCGCCATTGCAAAATACATTGACTGGGGGCCGTTCTTCATTGCCTGGGAAATGCCGGGGCGTTTTCCTGATGTTTTAAACGACAAAATATTCGGCACTGAAGCCACAAAACTTTATAACGATGCCCAAAAGCTGGTACAGAAAATCACAGAAGAAAATTGGTTTACTGCTGATGGTGTCATTGGTTTCTGGCCTGCCAACAGTAATAATGCTGATACGATAACACTGCAAACGGGTAGCGGCAAAGTGAAGCTGGAATCATTGCGTCAACAACTTAAAAAAGCGGTTGGACAGCCCAGCTATTCCCTTTCGGACTTCGTGTGTCCACAAGGGCTCGGTGGCGACTATATGGGAGCCTTTGCAGTAACCATTCACGGAGCCAAAAAACATATAGGTAAGTTTGCTGGAGAGCATGATGATTATAATAAGATATTGGTACAGGTATTGGCAGACAGGTTTGTAGAAGCCTTTGCTGAATGCCTGCATGAAAAAGTAAGGAAGGAGTACTGGGGCTATGCTAAAGATGAAAACCTGACCAATGAGCAACTGATTAAAGAAGAATACAAAGGAATCCGCCCTGCTCCCGGTTATCCTGCCTGCCCCGATCATACAGAAAAGCTGAAATTATTCAGCCTGCTGAATGTAACAGAGAATATTGGTATTGAACTCACCGAAAGCCTTGCCATGAACCCGCCCGCTTCTGTTTGTGGCTGGTATATTGCCCACCCGCAAAGCCATTACTTCGGTTTGGGCAAAATTGGCCGGGATCAGCTTGAAGAGTATGCCAAACGAAAAGGTGTGAGTTTGGAAGAAGCAGAGAAATGGCTGAGGCCGGTACTGGAGTAGCCTACAGAAGATTGATCCTTTTTAATGATTGCTTTAACTGTTCCGGCGATTGAAAATGAACTGAACTGATTCCTAATTCTTCCGCAGCTTTTACATTTCGTAAACTATCGTCAATAAACAATGATTTTGCCGAATTAATATCATATCTGCCCAACAGGCGCTGATAAAACTCCGGAAAGGGCTTTCTTGTTTTTTCTTCTCCGCTTACCACCCTGCCATCAAACCAGTGTAAAAAATCAAACCGTTGCAGGGCGATGGGAAAGGTTTCGGCGCTCCAGTTGGTAAGCGCATATGTTTTTAATCCGGGGTTTTGTTTCAGTTGTCTGAATATTTCAACAGAATCATCAACAGGCCCCCGCAGCATTTCTTCCCACCGGCCGTAATAATCCCTTATTTCCTTTTCCCATTCTGGGAAAAGCGCCACCCGTTCTTCTGTTGCTCTGTCTATCGGGTAACCTGCATCCTGCTTCTCATTCCATTCAGATGTGCATATATGCTCAAAGAAATACTTTCTTCTTTCTGCGGAGTCAAAATAGTTTTCATCAAAAACATAAAGAGGGCTCCAGTCTATCAGCACTCCTCCCAAATCGAAAATAACAGTGCTGATCTCAGACATTTCTGTATTTCAGTTTTAAGCCAATCATTGCGGAGCACAGTGTAATCATGATAACATTTGTGATAATAATTACATTATCGTGCCGCAACACACCGTAAGCTATCCACATGATTTCATTTATAAATGCAATTATAAACATCAGTAAAGAAACATTCTTTGCTGATTTCTCTTTCCAGGTCTTAACAACCTGTGGCAGGAATGTAAGGGCAGTTACTGCACAGGCAGCATAGCCCAAAACAGCGACGCTGTCCATAGTTTTTTTGCAATGATATCTACCTTTTCTCAAATAACCACCAAAAACGCTGCCTTGGTTTAACCCTGTAATTGGTGCGGATGTAATGTTTAATATGTTCCATGGCTTCTTCCACACTGTCGGTCACCAGTACGAGGCTCATATCTTCTTTGGATATGGTACCCTGTTTTGCCATATCCTCTATATTTTCAAGCAGGTTTCTGTAATATTCCTTACCAAAAAGTACAACAGGGAAACCGGTTACTGTTCTGGTCTGTATGAGGGTGAGTATTTCAAAAAACTCATCCATAGTGCCAAAACCTCCGGGCATGATGATAAAGGCATAAGAATATTTTACCAGCAGCACCTTGCGGACAAAAAAATGTTCAAACGTTACAGCCTTTTGCACATAAGCATTTACTTTTTGCTCAAAAGGCAGTTGGATGTTGCATCCTACTGATTTGCCCCCGCTTTCAAATGCTCCCCGGTTGGCCGCTTCCATTATACCGAGGCCGCCACCCGTCATGGTAGTGAAACCTGCTTCCGCAATTTTTTTTCCAAACTCCCTAGCCCGGCCATAATAGGGATGATCTTCACTAAAGCGGGCTGAACCAAATACCGTGATGCAGGGACCGATAAAGTGCAGGTTTCGAAACCCCCTGAGAAACTGCCAGAAAACCCGCCAGGCAAAACCCAGTTCATAGCCGCGGCTTTTGGGCCCTTCCAGGTAAATATGTTCCTTGGAAGGAATAATACTTACTGATGATTTTAATGCTGCTTCCATGGTAAGACGTAAATTGCCTGACAATTTAATCATTAATATCATGCGGATCATTTCTTATAACGTAAATGGCATCCGTGCCGCTATTAAAAAAGGGCTCCTGGACTGGTTAAAAACCCATCCTGCCGATGTGATTTGTGTACAGGAAACCAAAGCTGTGAAGGATGATGTGGAACACAAACAATTTACTTCACTGGGTTATCATGATTTTTGGTTCAGTGCACAAAAGAAAGGATACAGTGGAGTGGCTGTATTTACCAAAATAAAACCGGATAAAGTGGAGTATGGTAACGGCCATGGCCCAAGTGATGATGAAGGGAGGGTACTGCAACTGGATTTCAAAGATGTGCGGCTCATCAATGCTTATTTTCCTTCGGGAACCAGCGGCGATGAACGGCAGGATTTTAAATACAAATGGCTGGATGAATTTTATTCCTGGCTGAACAAGCTGAAACAGAAACATCCGAAACTGATCCTTTGCGGCGATTATAACATTGCCCATACAGAAATTGACATTCACGACCCAAAGGGCAATAAAAACTCATCCGGCTTTCTTCCGGAAGAAAGAGAATGGATGACCAAATTTCTGAACAGCGGGTGGGTTGATACGTTCCGGGAATTTCATCCTGAACCGCACCGCTACAGTTGGTGGAGCCAGCGTTTCCCCTCCGTGAGGTTAAATAACAAGGGTTGGCGTATTGACTATATAACAGTTACCGAACCGTTGAAGAAACAACTCAAAGACGCAGAGATATACCCGGATATAAAACACAGCGATCATTGCCCGGTATATCTGGAAATAAAAACTTGAATAATGTTTTAAGGGTAAAACAGGATAATTTTTACTAAAATTTTAACAACACCCGTTAAAACTTACCAAAAGAGAATCCTCTTCTGAAAATTTTTAGTTGCCGCCCGATACTTTTAGGTAGTAAATTAAAGCCGCTGCGGGCAAATTTTTCTTCCACCTTACTGCCCTCCTTTTTTTGCTTCGCAGTTATTGTTAACTAAAAAGCACTATGATGGGTGGACTTATTCTTCTCGTCATCTTGGTTCCCGTAGTCATTCTTTTATTGCAGGCAAGTATCCTGACACGCAGTACAGAGCAGCGTCGCCTCCTCGAGTCCCTCTAAGACAAAATCAAGGATCTCAGCGATGAAGTATCCCTGTTGTCGAAGCAATTAAAAAGAAAAGAACCTCTTATTGCAGTTAAGCCGGTTTTTGAAGAAATGCGGCAAATACAATCATTCCTGAGAAACCGAAGGTAATTGAACAGGAGCCGGTTATCCCCGTTCCTGAACCGATAGTAATACAGGAACCTGTTACTCCGACCGGGGCTGCAGTTAATTCTGAACCGCCTGTAATATCCGCTCCAAAAAAGACAGAAAGCATATTCACTTCTTCTGATATTGATATTTCAGAAAAAAAGAAATCCACTGATCTCGAAAAATTCATAGGTGAAAATGTTGCCAACAAAATTGGTATGGCCGTGCTGGTGCTGGGTATTTCATTCTTTATTAAATATGCAATTGATAAAGACTGGATACATGAAGCAGGCCGTGTTATCACAGGCCTTGTTACTGGCTTTGTACTGATTGGTTTAGGGCACCGGTTTCGCAACCGTTACCGTTCTTTCAGTTCAGTACTTGCCGGCGGAGGGCTGGCCGTATTGTATTTCAGTATCGCCTTTGCCTTTCATCAATACCACCTGATCGGGCAAACGGCTGCTTTGGTTTTCATGGTTCTTGTCACTTCGTTTGCTGTACTGCTTTCTCTGTTTTACAGCCGGCAGGAACTAGCCATACTTGCCACTATTGGCGGCTTTATTACTCCCTTTCTGGTAAATACGGGACAGGATAATTATATCGCTTTGTTTATTTATCTATGTATTAGGAATGCGGGGCTTACAGCTTTGTCATGGTTCAAACGCTGGCCCGCAATCAACAGCATTTCTCTTTTCTTTACAACCATCATTTTTGGCGGCTGGTTGGTGAACAGAATGTTCTGGGATAGTTCGGTCAGCTTTCCTGCACAAAATGCGTTCATTTTCGCCATATTGTTCTACCTGCTGTTTATTGCCATGAACATGATCAATACCCTCCGGGTAAAGGGGCGTTTCACCACATTTGATTTTATCATCCCTCTAAGTGTAAACTTTCTTTTTTATATCGCTGGCATAGCCCTACTAGGATATTATGACAACAGGCACCTGGATGGTATTTTCACCTTATCACTGGGTATTTTCAATCTCCTGCTCACATCTGTTTTCTATGGAAATAAAGAAGCCGATAATAATTTTATTGCACTGCTTACAGGTCTTTCACTCACTTTTATTTCACTCACCGCTCCGGTATTACCAATATTCCACCCGGTGGTAAAATTGCTGCTTTTATAATGCTGGGTTGTTTGTTGCTTACCGTATCTTTCATGTACCAACGCCTAAAAAAGATTATCCTCAACAAGGATGGTGACGATATACCTGCAAAACATGATCATTTATAACGTTACAATAAAAGTGGATATTTCGATTGCTCATGAATGGCTCGCCTGGCTCAGGGATGAGCATATACCCGACATTATCGGCACAGGTTGTTTTACCGATGCCAGAATTCTGCAGCTGATGGAAGTGGATGAATCAGACGGCCCCACCTTTGCCATACAGTACCAGGCTGACAGCAAGGCTTTATATAACCGGTATATTAAAGAATATGCCGCCGAGATGAGAAAGAGGGCTACGGAAAAATGGGGAGATAAATTTGTGGCTTCCCGATCTGTAATGCAGGTTGTGCATTGATTGTGCAAAAAGATTTTCCTTGTTTCAGCAACGGACATTTTTCAGGCTAAATCTCTCAAATCATTGCCCCATGCGGGTTATAAGGGAAGGGTTTGTTTAAAACTGCCTGTAACTTTTTTTTGCGGGTTTGAAAAACCGTCTAAATTTGCCGGGTTACAAAACCAAAAAATTATTTTCAATGAACAAAGGAGATTTAATCAATAAAATATCTGACGATACAGGTATTACCAAAACGCAGGCCAATGATGCGCTGGATTCATTTATAGAAGCCGTAACAAAAACATTGAAGGCCGGAGGTAAAGTAACACTGGTTGGCTTTGGCACCTTTCTTATTTCAAAAAGAAAATCCCGAAAAGGCCGCAACCCGCAAACAGGCGCCGAAATAACCATCAAAGCAAGAAAAGTGGCCCGCTTTAAAGCAGGAAAAGAGCTTGCCGCCAAACTTTGACCTGCTAGCAAAAATCATTCAGCTCCTGCTTCCTGTGCCGGAGCTTTTTTATTAACCCGGTCATTCACTTAAAACAAACAGTACAATTATGGGAAGAGGTGATAAAAAAACAGCCAAGGGAAAACGGTTCAAAGGTTCATTTGGTAAAAGCCGCCCGGCCAAGAAGAAGGCCGCTAAAAAAAGAAAGTAATTAAGTAAATAAAGTATTTACAGTAGTTTTTATATAAGCCTTATCTACTTTATATACAAATAATACTCTTAAGGAGCCAGCCTTTCCATTTTCCAGCTGCCGTCCTCCTGCAGGCTGTACTGGAGTCGGTCATGCAGGCGCCCCGGTCTCCCTTGCCAAAACTCAATAATTACGGGTTTTACAATATAGCCGCCCCAGTATACCGGACGTTCTATAGTTTGTCCCTCCAGTTCTTTTTCCTTGTGGCTGAAATTTTCATCCAGCCATTCCCGGCTTTCAATCACCCTGCTTTGGGGCGAAGCCAGGGCCCCGATCCGGCTCTCAACGGGTCTTGAATTAAAATACCCGCTGCTGGCTTCTTCGCTGGTTTTTTCCACCAGCCCTGTTATGCGAACCTGCCGTTCCAGTTCTTTCCAGAAAAAAACAAGGCAGGCCCGGGGGTTTTCGGCCAGTTGCTGCCCTTTATAACTTTCATAATTTGTAAAAAAAGTAAAGCCTTTGTCGCTGAAGTCCTTCAGCAGTATCACCCTGGCCGAGGGCATACCATCGGCCGATGCCGTGGCAAGGGTCATGGCATTTACTTCATCAATATCCGACTGCAGCGCCTGTTTCCACCACTTTGCGAATTGGGCAAAGGGATCGGCGGCTGCTTTTTTCTCCAGTAATTTTTTGCGGGAATAGTTTTTCCTGATGTTGGCTATTTTTCCTTTCATAAACAGGTTATTTGCCCGGCAAAGATAAAACCCTGCGGGGCTGCCCTAAAATGAAAAAAGCCCTTTCTGGGCTCCCGAAATATGATTTTAGTCAGTTCTTCTTCCCTTCAGGTATTCTGTTTGCGGGCCAGTTCATCCCTTTCTTCGGCCACAATATTCAGCATGCTTTCCAGTTCTCCGATTCTTTTAAACTGGCCTTCCAGTTTTTTATTGGCATCGGTCACTTCCTGCAGGTCATTATTCAGCTCTTCCAGGTAAGTTACCTTTTTCTGCAATTGCTGCCGCTGAAAGTTGGCTTCACGAAGCTTATCTTCTGTTTCGGCCAGGGCAGCCTGTAAATGCTGGTTCTCCTGCACTGCTGCATGGTACTTCAGTTTCTGGTCCTCGTAATCCCGTACAATCTTTAAATGTTCTTCTTTGAGGTCTTCATACTCCATATTCAGTTTCCGGGAAATCATTACCTGGGTTTCCAGTTTCTGAATTTTATCCTGTAAACTGTTGAATTCATTATAGGCAATTTCCAGCCTTGGGTTCATCTCTGTTGTCAGCTCCTGCTTCTGGTATATGTTATGTATTCCCTTTTCTTTCTGCGCAAGCATAAGCCGCAGCTCCTCAATTTAACCGGTGAGTTCTTTATTGTTCCTGAGTATTTCCTGCTGTCTTTCTTCTGTTTCTTTTACAATATCAATCTGGCCCAGCAGTTGGTTTATTTTTTCATTGTATTCTTTCAGGCTGTTTTGTGCCTGGAAAAGCTGATCCATATAACCCGGTTTTTCTATTGCAGGGGAACCGGGTGCATTTTTTTTCAGTTCTTCAATCTCTGCCTGCAGTTTTTTGTTTTTGATGCGGCTTTCTTCCGCCTCTATGGAGTAGATTTCCTTATTTTCCTCTGCATCAGCCAGTTTTTTCCGGAGGTTTTCAAGCTCTTTGTCCCGAAACTCAGTCTCGTTGAAATATTTCAGTTTCCAGTCTTCCGCTTCTTTTTGAAACTGCTGTAAGGCTGCCGGAGAGGAAGCCCTGAGAGAAGGACGGCTGGCAATGAAGAAATGAATGGTAATACCGAGAACAATGGCTCCCAGCATCAGCACAACAATTTCTACAATGGAAAGGCTCAATTGGCTGTCCATAAACAGTAACGTCTGGTTGTTAAACTATTAAAAACCCAGAAGATAATCTCTAATAGTTTTTCACAAGCGGGAATAATGGATATCCGGCAAGATAGTAGTTACTGCAAACTATGAAATAGGAAATATACCTCGTAATTACCCCTGTACCAGGGTGCCCACCTTTTCACCCGTCACCACGCGGCGCAGGTTGCCTTCCTTATTCATGTCAAAAACAATGATGGGCAAATTATTTTCCATGCATAATGTAAATGCGGTCATATCCATCACCTTCAGGTTATTGGTCAGGCATTCCTGGAAAGAAATGACATTGAATTTTGTGGCAGCCGGATCCTTTTCAGGATCGGCCGTGTAAATGCCATCAACTCTTGTACCTTTTAAAATCACATCCGCATTGATTTCAATAGCCCGGAGTGAGCCTGCGGTATCTGTTGTAAAATAAGGATTGCCTGTGCCTGCCCCAAAGATCACTACCCGGCCTTTTTCGAGGTGACGTATAGCCCTGCGGCGTATATAAGGTTCAGCAATCTGCTCCATTTTAATGGCGCTTTGCAGCCGGGTGTACACCCCCACTTTCTCCAGGCCAGCCTGAACAGCCATCCCGTTAATAACAGTGGCCAGCATCCCCATATAATCACCATGTGCCCTTTCAATACCCGTATCCGCTTCGTTCATACCTCTGTAGATGTTACCTCCTCCGATCACTACGGCCACCTGAACGCCCAGTTCCGTCACTGATTTAATATCCTGAGCATACTGAGCGATTACATCCGTATCAAAACCAAAACTTTTATCACCCATTAAAGCTTCGCCGGAAAGTTTGAGAAGGATGCGTTTATACTTAGGTAACATCAGGCTGAATTTTTCGGGGCGAAGATAAGGGAATTGAAAGGAGATTCATCCGGCCCTAGCCCAATTTGCCAATCACCTCCGCAAAAATTTCACTCAGTTTTTTATCCGCCTTACCCAATACTTCTATTATTTCAGGAATATTTACCGGCTGCAGATTATCCGGGTCACATTCATCGGTTATCACTGAAACGGCACCGCAAGGCAAACCCATCTGTGCCGCTACTATTACTTCCGGCACGGTACTCATTCCCACCATATCGGCTCCCATGCTCCGCAGCCATCGGTATTCCGCTCTTGTTTCCAGGCTGGGGCCGGCTACTGCAACATAGACACCTTCTTTAACAGGAATATTTTGTTTTGAAAATGCTGTTGCCAGCAATTAGCGTAAACTTTTATCGTACGGACAACTCATATCAGCAAAACGGTTGCCCATCTTCGGGTCATTGATCCCCCGCAGCGGATTATCGGGCTGCGGGTTGATATGGTCTTCTACTATTACGAGGTCGCCCTTTTTGTACAATGGGTTCATCCCACCGGCAGCATTGCTCAGTAATAAATTTTTTATACCCAGTTCCTTCATTCCCCGTACCGGAAAAGTTATCTGCTGCATAGAATATCCTTCATAATAATGAAACCGGCCGTGCATGGTAATAACCGGCACACCGTTGATGGCGCCATAAATCAGGTTGCCTTTATGAAACTCCACTGTTGACTCAGGGAAATGCGGAATTTCAATATAAGGCACCGAGATTCTTATATCCATTTTCTCCAGCAATGCGCCAAGACCAGTACCCAGCACTATCCCTGCTGCAGGTTTATCAAAACCCTTTGCCATATCACCACCGTACTGCTTCAGGTACTGAACAAGCCTGCCTATGCCTGCTGCTTCGTTAAAGGAGGGTATAATAATGCTGATCGTCAAATGAATGGTTTACTAAAAATACGTTTGAAATTTTCTGAAAGTTTGCCGTTTATTTAATGGCTTTCAGCGAATAGACAATGGGTATCTTTCCTTCCAGCCCTTTGATATACCACTTACCGGGTTCAAACTCCACTACATTCCTGAAACAGGGATAAGGAGAGTACATATGCTCGTTAAACAGGGTTAGTTTCAATCCGGCTCCTATCAGGGCATTCAGCACTTCACTGATGCTATGGTTCCAACTGTATTCTTTGCCTTTTATATCAGCCTCTCTGTCTGTATAGGTTCCCTGGTTTTCGGTTACAATCACTTCCCTGTTTTCGTAAGAATAAGCAATTTGCGTAAAGTCGTCATCAAACATCCACACCATGGGGTGAAATTCGGCGATATAAAAAATACCGCCGGGTTTTAACCGTTGGGCAATCATTTTTGCCCAGGGCTTTAAATCGGGCAGCCAGCCAATGGTGCCATAGGATGTAAATACAATATCAAACAGATCCTTCACATGAGCAGAAGTATCCAGCACATTGCAGCACACAAATTCTGCATTCATCCCCAATTCAGCTTTCAGTTTGCGGGCCTCATCAATGGCGGTGTCGGAAATATCAACACCGGTGACTTTGGCACCCCGCCGGGTCCAGTCCAGGCTGTCCATCCCGAAATGGCATTGCAGATGCAGTATCGTTTTACCGTTTACATCTCCCAATTCGCCCAGTTCTATTGGTGTAAGAGCCGATTCACCGGCTTTGAAACCGGCGAGGTTATAAAATTCCGAATCTTTATGGACCAATGCCCGTTGATTCCATAGATTTTTATTTGCTTCAAAATATTGATGGTTACTTTTCATCTTTTAAAATTAAAAAGGGGAGCTTTAAGGCTCCCATAAATTATTGTTCCGGTATTTTTAATCTTTTATCCCAGCGCCACCCTCTTAAACCCGGTTACTTTCACATCACCGCTTTCTTTCAGGTATTGTTCTACGGTTTTGCTTGCATCTTTTACAAAAGCTTGCGCTGCTAATGTCTGCTCTTTAAAAAAAGTGCCCATTTTCCCTTCAGCAATTTTTGCCAGCATCTCATCGGGCTTGCCCGCCATTTTCGGATCCTGCTTCATCAATTCCATAACAATGTCTTTTTCACGGGCAATAATATCTGCCGGCACCGAAGCAGCGTCAACAACTACGGGGTTAAGGGCGGCAATCTGCATGGCCACATCTTTCCCGGCTTCTGCAGCTGGTTTATCCAGGCCTACCAAAACACCGATACGGTAAGCCCCGTGAATATAAGAGGCTACATACGGTGCATCAATTCTTTCAAACTTGGTAACGCCAATTTTTTCGCCGATGGAAGCCAGCTTGTCATTTACCATTTCAGCCACGGTGGCATTGCCTGCCTTTGTATTCATCAGTTCCTCCAGCGACTTAACATCACTGGCAATGGCTGCATCGGCAATACTCTGGCCAAATGCAACAAAGTCGGCATTCTTGGCAACAAAATCTGTTTCGCAGCTTACACAAACAACGATGCCGGTTTTATTATCGGTGGTTGTTTTGGTAATTACCACCCCTTCTTTCGCTTCGCGGTCGCCACGTTTTGCAGCTACTTTTTGGCCTTGCTTGCGCAGCCAGTCAATTGCCGCTTCAAAATCACCATTGGTTTCGGTTAAAGCTTTGCGGCAGTCCATCATACCGGCGCCGGTCATCTGGCGAAGTTTGTTTATGTCTTGTGCACTTATTGCTACTGTACTCATATTTAGAAATTAAAGTCTGAGGTCGGAAGTCAGAAGTCGGAATACTTCCTAACTCAGGCTGATTATACAATTTGAGAATTTTTCTACTATCGGGGATCTCTGACATCCGACGTCAGACCTCCTACTTCATTTATCTTCTTCCACCTCCTGGTCCTCTGCTGCCTCCGGCAGGAGTCCTGCGTCTTTGTCCGCCTGGGCCACGGCCACGGCCTCCACGACCGCCTTCTGCCTCAGCTTCGGCCAGCAATTTGGCTGCTTTCTTTTCCTTTTCATCATCGGTTACATCCTCTGCTTCCTCATCTTTTGCAGCCTGTCTTTCCGCAAGTCCTTCGGCAATAGCAGCTGTAATATAGTTGACTATAATGGCGATAGATTTGGTGGCATCATCATTGGCCGGCACAGGGAAATCAACCTTGTTTGGATCACAATTGGTATCCACTACGCCAAATGTGATAATGCCCAGGCGCCTTGCTTCAGCCAGTGCGATGTGCTCATGCCCGATATCAATAATAAACAGGGCAGCCGGTATACGGCCAAGCTGTGAAATACCGCCCAGCACTTTTTCCATCTTGTCTTTATCCCGGCTCAGTGTCAGTTTTTCCTTTTTAGTAATGGTGTCAAAAGAACCATCGTTCAGCATTTTTTCAATGCTCTGCATCTTCTTCACACTTTTGCGGACTGTGTTGAAGTTGGTCAGCATGCCGCCCAGCCATCTTTCGGTTACAAAAGGCATATTTACCTTTTGGGCGCATTCGGTTACAATATCCTTTGCCTGCTTTTTGGTGCCCACAAAGAGTATTTTCTTACCGCTGCGGGCTATTTGCTTGAGCGCTGCGGCCGTTTCCTGCAGGCATTCCACCGTTTTATTCAGGTCAATGATGTGGATGCCTTTTTTTTCAGCAAAAATGTAAGGAAGCATCTTCGGGTTCCACTTCTTCTTCAGGTGACCGAAATGTACACCTGCTTCCAAAAGTTGCTGCTGTAAGGATGTGTTATTTTCCATTGTATTTGAATGATCGTTTTTTAAAAATAGTGGCAATGATTAACGTTTGGAGAACTGGTAGCTTCTTCTCGCTTTTTTATGACCAAATTTCTTACGTTCAACAGACCGGGGATCCCGTTTCAGTAACCCGGCAGCCTTGAGGGCAGGACGAAAATCTGCATTCAGTTCCAGCAGCACACGGGCAATACCCAGCATGGCCGCTTCGGCCTGGCCTTTTACACCGCCGCCGGTTGCGTTAATCTTTACATCAAACTTATTGAGCGCATCTACCGTTTTCAGTGGACGTTCCACCTGGTTTTGCAGGTACACCAGCGGAAAATACGTTTTGTAGTCTTTGTCGTTTACTGTGATTTTTCCTTCCCCTTTGGAGATAAAAACCCTTGTCACAGCTTCTTTACGCCGACCCACTTCATTTTTTTGCTTTTCCATTTACTAGTTGTTTGATCCCGATAGCTATCGGGAGTTTTACGATTAAAATTTCAGTTCTTTCGGTTGCTGTGCTGTGTGCGGATGTTCAGCTCCGGCATACACAAAGAGTTTTTTGAACATCTTGCGGCCCAGCCTGTTTTTGGGAAGCATTCCTTTTACAGCCCTTTCTACAATCATTTCAGGATGGCGCTTCAGCAGGTTGGCTGCTGTTTCTTCTTTCAGACCGCCGGGATACCCGGTAAAGTGGTCGTACATCTTCTGGTTCAATTTGTCGCCTGTAAGCACCACTTTTGCAGCATTGGTCACAATGATGTAATCGCCGGTGTCAACATGGGGGGTGTAGGAGGTCTTGTTTTTGCCGCGGAGTATGGCGGCAATTTTGGAACACATGCGGCCTACGGTTTGATTAGTACCGTCAACAACATACCAGTTGCGCTTCACGGTAGCCTCGTTCGCATGCTTGGTTGTGAAATGTAGTTTACTCATTTTGATTTTTTTTAGTCGGCTGCCGCTATCCCGGCAACCTGTTTTAAAATGGGTCGCAAAGATAGGTCTGAGTAGTATCTGAACCAGAGTATCGGAAGGTTATTTTTTATCACACCTCTATAAGTTATTGATTTATAATAAAATTTTTGATCTATTTTTTTGCTGCTTAATTTCGCCGGGTCTTTGGTTCTAAAAATCTGTTTTTATGTCTTCCCGCAACCTCGGCCGTACTTTGTTTGGTAGCCCTGCCAACGCCGGAAATCTCCTGTCACTGGAAGAAGCCCATACTTTACTGAATGAATGGGTGCCTAACGAACGCCTGCGCCTGCATATGAGGCAGGTAGCCGCCAATATGAAAGCATGGGCCATTGAAAAAGAACGTGCAGATGAACAAACCGCCCGGAAATGGGAACTGGCCGGTCTGCTGCATGATGCCGACTGGGAGAAATACCCGGACGACCATTGCCGCATCATAGTAGAAGAACTGGAGAAAAGAAATATTGACCCGGATGTGATCAGGTGTATAGCATCTCATGGCCCCAGGGTTTTTGGTGTGGAGCCTGAAATCAAAATGGATAAAATGATCTATGCCCTTGATGAACTCAGCGGCCTTATCCATGCCTACAGCCTGATGCGGCCCGAAGGTTATGCCGGTATGGAAGTAAAAGGAGTAAAGAAAAGACTGAAGGAAAAAACATTTGCCGCCGGAGTGAACCGGGAAGATATAACCGATGCACTCTCAAGAATTGACACTTCCCTGGATGACCTTATTCAGTTTATTATTGATAACCAGTCTTCCGTATCGTAATTTCCCGGAGGGCAAATATTTTTAATATTTCGTTAACCCCGGCTGTGTAACAAAGGTCACAAATCTGCCCGTGTGTTTCCCAACCCTGTCGTAAGAACATTAGTCACCAAAAAAAGATTCGTATGAGAAAGCTTTACGCTTTGCTTGCGGGGTTCGTTGTAACCCTGCTGGCCGCAACAACCTATGCCCGATCTGTTACTCCCGACGTAGCCAATTTCACTTTCACAGTTAATCATGAAACAAAAGGCGGTACCAATCCTTATTTCGCCACAGGGGCAGGTGGTGTTATACAGGCCCTGCTGATGGGCTTTGGGGGGCTGGATATTACACCGAAGGGAATAATACAAATTAAAACTGCACTCCCGAAAAACTGGAAAAGCCTGATGATAACCGGCGTGGGCCCGGAAAAGAAAACGTTTGCAGTGGGTAAATAACGTTTCCCCGCTGATATAAAACCCTACCATACAGCATCATTGCCAAATTATATATTTATCTTGTCCCTTCTTATTATGCTGTGAAGAAGTTTGCTGCCATATTGTTGATGTTATGCCTGCTTTTTAACCTTGGAGGTTATCGTTTCTTAATCGGCGCACTGCAAACAAAGGCGGATGAAAAATTAGAGGCCGCTATTGACTCCAGGCAATACAATGAATCAGAACTGGTGGAAATAAGAGTGGCCTTAAACATGCCTTACCAGGAAAGGTATACGGAGTTTGAGCGTCATTACGGACAAATAAACCTTGATGGCAAGGTTTACAATTATGTAAAAAGAAAAATCGAAGGCGGGGTACTTGTACTGAAATGCATTCCCAATCATTCCCAGCAGCAACTGGTTGAAACAGCCCATGAAATTACAAAGAGCATTGCGGGGCAGGACCAGGATAACAGCAGTAAAAAACAAACCTCTTCGCTGCTTAAATCCGCCGGTAGCGACTATGATGATAATCTTGTTTACTTTTTACCTCTCTTTGCATTCATAAACAAGGCAACTTTCTCAGCATCTTCCGATGCATTGCATGATGTTTTGATAACAATACCTCACCAGCCCCCCCGAACTTTGCCGGTTTTATCATAACCAGTTATTTTTTTCTTCGCACCGGCAAAGAGTTTCCTTAATTATTTCAATATGCTCAAAAAAATATGGACGGCCTGTATGGCCATCAGCCTGCTGGTCTCCTGCAGCCCAAAAAGGGATTATTCGTCATTTATCAGTGACCCGGTTCTGTATTGCAAAACAGTGAAACAACTGAACAATGTGGTGCTGGAAAATAATTTTCCGCCCATGATTGCCAGCCGTAATTATGTGTATGCCAATATCGCCGCTTATGAAGTAGTGGCTGTTTTTGACAAGCGTTTCTGGTCGCTGGCCGGGCAGATAAAACATCTCCCTCCTTTTGCTATTCCAGATACTGCAAATGTCAATTACCCGCTTGCTGCCTTGCTTGCTTTCTGTAAAGTGGGCGAGGCCGTTACGTTTCCTGAAGGCAGTATGCAGGAATATATTGACAGGCTGAAACATGATGCAGATAGCGCCGGGGTTCCGGCTTCAGTCATAAAAGCTTCCCGACTTTTTGCAGATAGTATGGGTGCGCATATTATCCGCTGGAGCAAAAAAGACAATTACTTGCAACTGCGTACGGCACCCAAATACACAATCACCAATGAAGAGGGCCGCTGGGTGCCTACGCCGCCCATGTATGCGCAGGCAGTGGAACCGCACTGGAAGAAAATGAGAACAATGGTGATGGACAGTTCTTCGCAATTTATGCCGGCAAAACCACTGGTCTTTGATGTCAAAAATAAAAACAGTGAATACTATAAAGCCCTGCTTGAGGTAAAAACAATTATCGACAGTCTTACGGATGAGCAAAAACATATCGCTGATTTCTGGGATGATAATCCTTTTAAAATGAATGTAACAGGGCATGTGATGTTTGCCACCAAAAAGTTTTCACCTCCCGGCCACTGGATGAACATTGTCGGTATTGCCGCCGAAAAAGCAAAAACTGATTTTTCTACAACAGTTGCCGCCTATGCACAAACTTCTATTGCGCTGTATGATGCATTTATCAGCTGCTGGGATGAGAAGTACAGAAGTAATTTTGTGCGTCCGGAAACAGTAATCAATAAATACATCAGCAGCAGCTGGCAGCCCTATATTCAAACACCGCCGTTTCCTTCCTATACCAGCGGGCATGCTACTATTTCTTCAGCGGCAGCGGAAATAATGACAAACTGGTTTGGAGATAATTTATCATTTACCGACACTTCCCTGCTGGAATTCGGTATTCAAAGCCGTGAGATAAAATCTTTTCGATCTGCCGCGAAAGAAGCGGCTTTGTCAAGACTATACGGCGGCATTCATTACCGGTTCGATAACGACCACGGAAATGAAGCAGGTATAAGACTGGGACAATTTATTGTACAACAATTGAAAATGAAAAAGAATTAACTACAAAACTAATTTCACAATAAAACAAATACTGACAATAATAGTTTTTATTCGCTTCTTACCTTATCACTCAAATGCACAGGGTTGTGTGGCTGTCCGGAGCAATGGCAACACTTGCAGTTTCGGCAACCCGGCTAATGCCAAAAACTGGCAACTGAATTTTAATACCCGTTATTTCAAATCGTATAAACATTTTATAGGCAAAGAAGAACAAAAGCTAAGGTTGGAAGAAGGAACTGAAGTGTTCAACGATTCATTCAGCTGGGATTTTACATTAACCCCTAATTTCAGCAAACTCTGGTCTGCTTCGCTGAATATACCTTTACTTTCCAATGTTCGTTCTTCTCTGTATGAACATTATGGTAACAGCAGTGTAAGCCCCAATGCATGAAACAAAACCCGGTCATTCGGTCAGGGCGATATCCGGTTCACCGTTTACCGCGGTTGCTGGACCCGGCCAAATCCCATAAAGGAAATATCCAGATTGGTTTAGGCCTCAAACTCCCGACAGGTGATTATAAATATCAGGACTATTTTCACAAACCGGGCGCCGGCGGAAAGGACAGCACAGTACTTGGGCCGGTTGATCAGTCCATTCAACTGGGTGATGGAGGCACTGGTATTACTTTTGAAATAAATGGCTACAAAAACTTCGGTCATCAGTGGGGAGTATACGGAAACTTCTATTACCTATTTAACCCAAGAGTACAAAATGCAGTTTCCACTTCAAGAGGAGGTATAATGTTCTCTGTCAGTATCCAATATTTCACTAATACCATGAGTGTACCGGATCAGTTTATGGCAAGGGGCGGAGCCGGTTTCATGTCAGGCCATTTTACTTTTACAGCGGGTATGCGGATGGAGGGAATACCATCCGGTGGTCTTGTTGGTGGTAATAAAGGCTTCAGGCGCCCCGGTTATATCATTTCAGCTGAATCCACTGTATTTTATCTGGCCAAAAAAACAAATTTTTATCTGTCGGTACCGATAGCCCTGGAGAGAAACCGGACAAATAGTTACTCTGACCAACTCCGCTCTGCTGCTACTGGTGCGGATATAAATGGCGATGCGGCTTTTGCAGATTATTTGATTAATGCAGGGGTCACCACCAGGTTATAAGTTCTAAGCGTAGTTTAAGATACACTGGATGCGGCTCTGCCGCCGGCTCCTCCCGTACAAAGGCCGGCGGCAGAAGTTTATTAAGATGCAATCAGCCGAGCCGGTTATTGTTGCAATGGTAATTACTTAATCTGAGACCCGAAAAGGCTATCCCCTATTACAACATGGAAAAGACTATCTTTAGACGGATCATTAAGAGGCAGGTCCGTAAATATATGCAGCAAAGCACATTGAAAATCTTATCTGAAACGCTTGGCATCAGTGTGTCCACCGTCTCCCGTGCGCTGAAAAACCATCCCGATATCTCTGATAAAACAAAACAAAGGGTAAAAGAACTTGCTGAAGCGCTGGAATATGAACCCAATAATTATGCGGTGCAACTGCGTACCCAAAAAAGTAATGTACTTGGCATCCTTGTGCCATACATAGATAATTTTTTTTACGACACTTTTATCGCCGCCGTGGAAGAAGAAGCGAGGAAGCATGGTTATACTGTATTGATTATGCAATCACGGGACAGTGTCCTGCTGGAAAACGATAATCTTCATCTCTTCCGTAAGAACAGGGTATCAGGTCTTTTTGCAGCCATTTCTGTTGAAACACAGGATATGTCTTTTTTTGATAAGCTCCGGGAATCTGATATTCCGGTTTTGTTTATTGACCGTGTACCCGAACAGGCCGGATACAACAAAGTATGCCCGCCTGATGAAGCTGCTGCAAGAATAGCCGCCGAAACGATAATTAAACGAAACAAGAAAAAGGTACTGGCTTTTTTTGGCCATCCCCATCTGAGTATTACCAGGAAAAGGGTAGAATCATTTACGAGAACCTTTGCTGAAAAGTCACCTTCTTCAAAACTCGTCATTGAATACACCGAAAATGTAGTTGAATCCAAAAAAGAAGCCCTGAATGCATTGATACTGCCGGGTCGGCCCGAAGTTATTTTTTGCATGGGCGATTTAATACTGATGGGTGTGATGCAGGCAATACATGAAATGAATCTGAAAGTACCGGATGATATCGCTGTAATAAGTATCAGCAATGGTTTTATTCCAACCCTTTTTTCACCTTCGACCACTTATGTGGAAACCAGTGGATATAAACTGGGCAAGCTTGCCTTTGAGCAAATGCTTAAAAGTTTACAACAGAAAACGATTTCGGAAGAGGTTTTTCTGGAAGCTGTGCTGGTAGAAGGCGGTTCTATTTAATGAATGCCTTATTTTCCGTTTGGTAAAAACCAACGGTCATGCAGCATTTCCGCATCAAACTATCACTGTTCCTTAATTATTTTGTATTTGCCATCTTATTAAACAGTGTGGGCACTGTTATTCTGCAGGTACAGAATAATTTTGGTGTTTCAAAAGGTGCTGCCAGCGTACTGGAAGGTTTTAAAGATTTGCCAATAGCTATTACTTCTTTTCTTGTCGCATCGTATGTTATCCGCATTGGTTATAAACGCTCCATGCTTATTGCCCTGGGGCTGGTAACCGTAATGTGCCTGCTTATACCATCTGTGCCGTCTTTTCTTATGACCAAGCTTTTATTTGCCTCTGTAGGGATCAGTTTTGCATTAATCAAGGTGTCGGTTTTTGCCACACTGGGGCTGATTACAAAAGACAAGAAAGAGCATCTGAGCCTGATGAGTTTTTTAGAGTCTTTTTTTATGGTGGGGGTACTTACAGGCTATTTTGTTTTCGCATCAGTCGTTGACAATGACGACTCGAAATCAACGGGATGGTTCAATGTTTATTATATGCTTGCCGGCCTGTCGGCACTGGCCTTAATTCTTTTGGCAACAACCAAACTGGATGAATCATCTGTTCAAAAAGAAGAAAAAGGAAAAACCCTGGATCAGGATTTTGTGGAAATGATTAAGCTGATAATCCTGCCGCTTGTTCTTGTCTTTATTTTCAGCGCCTTCTTTTATGTGCTGATTGAGCAGAGCATCATGAGCTGGCTCCCTACTTTTAACAAGGATGTATTACACCTTTCCACCAGCATGAGTATAAAAATGGCCAGTATACTATCTGCAGCTATAGCAGCCGGCAGGCTGTTAGCCGGCATCATCCTGAAAAAAATTGACTGGCTGGCAGTGCTGGTCTGCTGTCTTATTTGTGCCGCAACCGTTGTGCTGATTACAGTGCCTCTTACAAAAAGTATTCCGGGCACATCCATCACCAAATTAGCTGATGTTCCACTTGCAGGATTTGCTTTTCCCCTGATCGGTTTATTTCTTGCGCCTGTATATCCTGCCATTAATTCTATTATCCTCGGCAATCTTCCGGTGCACAAACATGCGGCAATGTCAGGGCTTATTGTGGTGTTTTCAGCATTGGGGGGAACAACCGGATCCATGATTACGGGTCATATTTTCGGCGCCTATGGAGGGCAAACTGCCTTTTATTCTTCATTAGCGCCTGTGACCATACTTATCATACTGCTTTTCATATTCAGGAAAATGCAACCCAGTCAAAACCGGGAAAAAACGATACAGTAACGAGAATATTCAGCAATGAACCTGTCAGTCATTCAGCCTCTTTTGGAAGATGTACAAAGCACTAAAGTTTTCCCTGACGGAAAAATATTCGTGGATTGTATCCCACGCAGAAATTCTGAAGAAATTCTTCATGACTATATTTTATTAAAGAGAGAGAAGGCTGGTGTTTTTTCCTTAAAAACATTCGTAGAAGAAAACTTTGTTATTCCTGCTCCTGTGCAAAGCAATAATTACACCGGCGGAGAAAAAGATATTGTTGAGCATATTAAAAATTTATGGGAGTACCTGAAGCGGGAGCATGATGAAACAACGGCGGGTTCTTCTCTCCTTCCGTTGCCACACCCTTATATTGTACCCGGTGGCCGCTTCCGCGAAGTCTATTACTGGGATACTTATTTTACAATGCTTGGCCTGAAGGAAAGTGGCGAAACAGAGATGATAAAAAACATGATTGACAATTTTGCTTATCTTATCCATACATATGGTCATATTCCCAATGGCAACCGAATCTACTACCTGAGCCGGAGCCAGCCCCCTTTTTTTGCACTGATGGTGGAATTATACGCATCCATATCCGGACCTGCTGTTTTTGATACGTATGCTGATGCTGTAGAAAAAGAATATTCTTACTGGATGGATGGCTATACAAGTTTGAGTGCCGGATTGGTCCATAAAAAATTAGTATCCCTGCCTGACGGCAGTATTCTTAACCGCTATTATGATGAGTTGTATTCGCCAAGGCCGGAAAGCTGGGCGGAAGATGTGGAAACAACAGCTAAATGCAGGAAGGACAAAAAAATAGTTTATAATCATTTGCGTTCTGCCGCTGAAAGCGGATGGGATTTCAGCAGCCGCTGGCTGGCTGCTGAAAATGATTTATCAACTATCGAAACGACTGACATAGTACCTGTTGACCTGAATACCCTGTTATACCATACAGAAACATTGCAGGATGAATATTTCAAAAAGAAAGGCAATAACGAAAAATCATCTTTCTACAAGGATCGGGCTGAAAGAAGGTATAAAGCTATCCAGGAATATTGTTTTAGTAAAGAAGATAACATTTATTATGATTATCACCGGAAGCTGCAAAGATTAACAGGAAAGTTTACGCCTGCTTCTTTTTTCCCTTTATGGCTGTCTGCAATTCCGGCCGGAGAAGCAGAATACTATGGAAAGTGCGCTGCTGAAAAACTAAAAAAAGAGTTGCTGCGGGATGGCGGGGTGCTTACTTCCACAATCGTTAATGGCCAGCAATGGGATGCCCCCAATGGCTGGGCACCGCTTCAATGGGTGGTCATCACTGCGCTTGAAAATATAAATCAAAAAGATCTGGCGGCAGATATTGCAAAACGATGGATAAAACTTAATAATGATGTATATCTGCGCACAGGGAAAATGATGGAGAAATATAATGTCGTAAATACCCATCTTGAAGCGGGTGGCGGCGAATACCCGGGTCAGGATGGTTTTGGATGGACAAATGGGGTGTTGCTGGAACTGATAAAAAAATACGGTAAACCAGAATGATTATTTCACCGGCTCCAGTATAAAAAACGAATACGGAGGAAGTAAAAAATATTCAGGGTCGTTTTTTACAGTATATTTTTTCCCCTGCCAGTGATCAAAAAGTTTTGAGGGCTTTATCCCATGTTCCTTAAACACATACCAGGTAAGGCTTTGTTCCTCCCTGCTGAAGTTGAACAGGCAATACACCCTGTCTTCTTCCCATGCCCGCAGGTAGCCCGCTACATGAATATTATGCGGCGTAAGCCAGGTCAGATTTTTTTTGTCTGCAATAACCGGCAGGGTTCTCCTGATGCGTATCAGTTTTTGCGTAGATGAAAATATTGAATGCTCAGGTGTGCCGGGTATATCCACTTTGCTGTTTTTCTCCCAATCTATCACGGGCCGGTGCATCCAGCGGTTATCGTAATGCTTGCAGCCATCATGCAGGTAAGAATAATCATTAGTATAGGCAGCCTCATCGCCGTAAAAAATAACCGGAATGCCGCCGATAAAGAAGCTGTGCGCCTGCATCAGCAGTATTTTACAGACAGAAAGTTCTGTTTCTGTTTTATCATTTTCCTTCATTGCTTTTTCTAATCCGCACAACGAAGCCAGCGAACCGCTTATCCTTACGTCTCCTGTTTTTTCATTCACACTGAATAAAGCGCCGGCAGCCACAGACCCCGGATAGTTTCCGGAATAATAATTCATCAGAAATTTCCGGTGCTCATAAGGATTATATCCGGCCTGTAGTATTGCTGCATCCTCATAGCCCAATCCTATATCGTCATGGCATCGGGTGTAGGTAATCCAGGAGGTGTCAAAAGGTTTTTGTAACAGTTCATGTTGGGCAGCCAGCATCACTTTGGTATCACCTGTGGCCAGCGCATCCCATTGAAGGGCCATGTGTGTTGCATTATAGGCAAAATCACATTCTTTTGCTTCTTTATCGCCTGCTCCGAAATATTTCATGATTTCTTTCGGCGCCACGATAGCTTCTCCCAACAATGCCATTCCCGGCGTAGCCACCCACACACACTGTTTGATCAGTTGCAAAATAGTGTGCGCCATCGGCACGTTCTGGGAGGAGGTTCCTTTTTCCTTCCATATAAAAGCGGCAGCGTCTATCCGGAGAATATCAACGCCGAGGTTGGCATAAAAGAAAATATTTGCCAGCATTTCTATAAAAACCTGCGGGTTGGTGTAATTAAGGTCCCACTGGTAATGATGAAAGACCGTCATTACCCATTTGCGGCATTCTTTTACATAAGTAAAATTACCCGGCGCCGCTTCCGGAAAAATTTCCGGCATTGATTTTTCAAATTCATCGGGAATGCTCCGGTCATCAAAGCAGTAATAATAATCCTGGTACTGCGGCCATCCGTGCCTGGCCTGGATGGCCCATTCATGCTGGTCGGAAGTGTGATTGAGTACTATATCCAGCATCAGGTACATGTTCCGTTTGCGCATTTCTTCCTGCAGAACTATCAAATCATCAAGAGTGCCAAACCGGCGATCCACTTTTCTGAAATCCGAAACAGCGTAGCCTCCGTCACTTTCACCAACAGGGCTTTCAAACAGCGGCATCAGGTGCAAAAAATTTACTCCTAACTTTTCAAAATAATCCAGTTTACCCAAAAGGTTTTTGATCGTTCCGCAAAAACGATCTACATAAAGACTCATGCCCGTAATTTCATTGCTCAGAAACCAATGTTCAGGCTCTGTCTGCAGTTTTTTAAGATCTCTTCCCTTTAAAACGGCTGGCCTGCTTTCAAAAGATTGTTCAATGGTAGCCAGTAATTCATCAAAACCCTGTCTGCTTTGCGGATGAGAAGCATAAATGGTATTATAGAGTTTACTGATTTCGCTAAGGGCTGCCTGAAATCTTTTCCGGAATAATTGACCGGAAACATCCTCCTTTTTTAATGTCTGTTTGTTTTCAATTGCCATCACTTATCATTCAAATATATTACTGCTTAAGTTTTGATATGCCTCCATAGCGCCGAGGTACTGGCAAGTTCTTGCACCGGCTTTATTGGCATTAAAAATTATCTCACCCCATTGTTTGGTTGGCATCATCCTGATCTGGTTCAATGTTTTTCCGGATAACTGGTACAACACGGCCCCTACAAACGCATCGCCTGCTCCGGTAGCATCAACTGCCTTTACATCAATGCCGTGCACTATACCGGTTTCTCCTCGGCAGGCCAGCAGGGCTCCTTCCTTTCCTAGTGTGATGGCAAAAACAGCATTGGTTTTTTTCATCAGCACAGCGGCAGCATCTTTTATATTAAATGCTCCTGTTAGCAGCATCGCTTCTTCTTCGCTTAGCTTGAAGAAATGACAATGACTTAAAAAATTCCACGCCTGGTCAATAAATGAACGGGGGGTGTTTTGATATAAAAAGTGCCGGTAATTGGGGTCAAAACTTATTAAGACCTCATCGCTTTGCAGACATTTTTTCAGCAGAGACTGGTAAGCAGCCTGCAGCGGTCCCGGCATAAAGGCGGTAGCTGAGCCAAAATGAACGATGGAATATTCGCTGATGTCAATCGCTTCCACTTCTGTGTTATGCAGTTGCCCATCGGCTCCCCGGTTGAAATAAAAGTCCCTTTCCCCGCTGATCATCAGCGATACAAAAGCAAAACTGGTAAAATGGTGCGGGTCCTGTATTACATATTTAACAGATACACCAAAGCTTTGCATCACTTCTACGAGGTAACGGCCAAAAGGATCGGTACCCACTTTTGCCGCTAATTCAGCATTACCCCCCAGTACTGCAATGGCGGCGGCAACATTTGCCGGCGCTCCGCCTGCCTTTTTGATAAAATTTTCCCCTTCTGACAATGCTTTGCCCTTGTCCGTGCAAATCATATCAATCAGCATCTCTCCTATGCACAACACTTTTTTCATATTTGTTATAAAATGCCTTTAACGGTTTATATTCTATAATTTAATTTTTGAACAGTTTGTTCTGCTGTATGTGTTTTACGGTTCCCGGAACTGCCGTTTGAAACAGATATTTCATGTACAATAATTAATATCCCTGTGAAGTCACCGGTAATACGATGTCGCCGGATGGTTTTTTATATTTAATTAATGTGGTGAACAGCGCCGCTATCAGCAGCAATATGCCTGCAAACAGGATGGCTTTGGCAGAATCGTTGTTTAAAACATGCTTTAACACATACCCGAATGTGGTGGTTTGTATAAACATAGGTATTACAATCATCATATTGATAATACCCATGTACACACCATATTTTTCTTTGGGAATCTGGTTCACCACCAGCAGGTAGGGAATGCCCATCATACTGGCCCAGCCGATACCAAAACCGGTAATAGCAACAAACAACAGCGTTTTATTTTCAATAAAAGGGAATGCAATGAACCCGATCCCTGCCACCAGCAGGCAGAAGAAATGTACCCATTTTGGACTGAATCTTTTGGCGAAGCCCACCAATGCAAAGGCAGTTATGAATGTCACAATATTATACCAGCCATTTACTTCGCCGGCGAGGCTGACTGCTTTCTCATATACTTCTTTATTTTCAGGAGTGGTGCTGAACACTGACAGGCCTATGCTTTTGGCGCTGTTTTGCCAATAACAGAAAAGGGCATACCATTGAAACAAGTACACTAATGCCAGCTGCCCCATGATCCGGGGCATTTCAGAAATTGCTTCAATGATTTCTATGTTCTGTGCAAAAAGAACTTTTGCTGTACTGTTTTCTTCCACTTTGTGTATTATCTTTTTCAGCAGGCCTTTTACAAACAAAGAAGGAATAAGCAGAATAAGTATTACAGTGTATGCAATAACAGTAGTAATGATGGACAGAAAAAACTGAACAACAAGAGGAGGCATCCCTTCATTTTTCTTTTTAATCCCTGCAAGTTCTTCAGCAGAAGGGGGTATCTCGGGGGTGGTGAGCATACTCCACCATACCGATGCTATTGAGCAGATTGCACCGAGAAAGAAGGATGCAAAAACCCATGTGGGCAGTTTGCCGGAATAACCGACAAAGACAAACGGAAAAACTGCAAGTGAAAAATTTGCCAGTGTTTGTCCGAGGCCTGTAAAAAAACTTTGTGCCTGAAACCCGGTTGCCTGCTGAGATGTATCTAATTTATCCGCCACAAAAGCCCGGTAAGGTTCCATCGCAGTGTTGTTTCCCGCATCAAGAATCCACAACAAACCAGCTGCCATCCACAACTCAGAACTGAAAGGAAAAAGAAACAATGCAATGCTGCAAATTATTGCGCCGATAAAAAAATAAGGCTTTCTTCTGCCAAACTTTGGATGCCATGTTTTATCGCTTAGTGCCCCGATGATTGGTTGAATGATCAGCCCTGTTAAAGGCCCGGCCAGGTTAAGCAGTGGTATTTCATCGGGCTTTGCCCCCAAAAAATCGTAGATGGGATTTACGGCGCTTTGCTGCAAACCAAAACTGTACTGAATACCAAAAAACCCCAGATTCATGTTAATGATCTGCCAGAAGCTAAGCCGGGGTTTGGTAAAGGGCATGCAGAATTATTTAATCTTTCTAAAATAAGAAATACTGCCATTTTGCAACAGTAACTCTGTGTATATCAATTTTATGCAAACGTTTGCTGTTGGGAAATAGAAGTCCCGGCCCTTGTAAAAAATGATACTGGCTGTAACTTCAGCCTTTTAATTTTCTGCCGCTTTGATCATACTATATCTTTTATGAAACGAATTTATTGGATAGCCGGTATTTTATTAGGAGGGTTGTTGTTCTGGGGGGTATTCTTCTTCCCGGTTGCGGTGTCAAAAAAAGTTGAAGTACCTTATAGCATGTTCCGGTGCGGCGAACAATTAAATAATCCTGAAGCCTGGAAACGTTGGTACTTCCCGTTTACCGGTGAAGAAACAATCACAACTTCAAAAGATAAAAATAAAATACAGACCAGAGATTATTCCCTCGCCGTTTCCGCAATTACGATGTACAGTGCAGTATTAGAGGCTGGTTATAAAAAAAAGAAGAAGTTTTTTTCCTTTGCTGCACTTACCGATACGTCAGATGTCACTGTTTCAGATATTACTCTGTCTTATTCCACTACATTATTCAGAAAATGGTTTGCGAAAACCAAATTGGAAAAGAATGCGGAAAAAAGCCTGGAAAATCTTAAAGACTATATGACAGATACCCGGCGATTTTATGGTTTTGAAATTCAAAGGGTGACAGTAGAAGATACAGCCTTTCTGTTCATGCGCAAAGTAGTCCCATTGACAGAAAGAAGAGAAGCTACACGAAAAATTTATGAAAAACTGATTGCTTACGCCGAAAACAAAAAGGCCGGGTATAATGGTACCCGGATTTATTATACACTAAAATCAGGAAACGAGATTACTATTTTTGCAAGTATTGGTGTTACAAATCCGGGACAAACCAAACCCGGAGAAGAAGTGCAGTATAAAAGGATGCCTTACGGTAAAAATCTGCTTGTGACCATTTACCAGGGCCCTTTCAGCGGTAGTGAAAAAGCGTTTAAAGCGCTGGAAGCTTTTAAAAAAGATCATAATTTGTCAAGTATGGCTATCCCTTTCCAGAAATTTATGAGTGATGGTTATGATTTTGCAGATGACCAGGCAGTGCAGCTGAAGGTATATTATCCTGTATTCTGATTGCCTTATTGCTTACGGATAAGCAACAGGCTGTCATTATTTCTTGCAATCAAATAAGACGGATGCTGATACTGCTGCAGGTTTATCTTTTTTACCCTTCTTGCTTCGCCCTTAATATTTAATCCGGGCAGCATACTGTATTTAAAATTTCCGTTGCCTTTGTTGAGTAAAATAGTCCCGTAATCAGCATCATACCGCCCCATTTGGATATTATTTGCATAAAAATTACCCGTCAGTAAAATATCAGGCAGACTTTCATTGCTGGCATACACCAGTGCTGCATCTGTATACGAAGTAAGCTGCGCCTGCCAGGGGAGTTCTTTCACCGTAAATGATCCGTTACCGTTATTTATAAGCAGGGCATTGGAGAAATAATCTGCTTCATATACATTTGCCTTTTTCAGTTTATCCGTCCCGAAAATATCCCTGAGAGACGCTTTCGCAAAATCTTCAGCATACAGGTACTTCTTTTTTATTGAGGGGATTTGTTTTTCTAATTCAGCTTTATTGGCAAAAGGGAGTTCTTTCCCCTGCAGGTAATAGGTTATTACCTGTTCCTTTTTCCCGTTGTTATCCGTATCAAAATAATAAAAGCGGACAGGTTCCTTTTTGGAAGCAGTAAGGCGGCTGTTCAGCCCCTGGTTGCCTGCAATAAAGTCTGTATCACCATCGCCGTCAGCATCAAAAGGAAGAATAAATTTCCACCAGCCTTTTTTATCTGAAAGATATTGTTTATGATATTTGCCTTTTTCATTAATAAAAGCACAGATACCATCCCATTCAAGCGCCAGAATAATATCCTGGTCTCCGTCATTATCAATATCCGCCAGCTTTGCATCTTTTACAAATCCCGGTGATTTCAATTCAACGCTGTATGATGCAGTAACATCTGTAAACTTCTCTGTCCCGTCGTTCTGTAAAATATATGACCGGGGAATTGTGCCGTATTCAAACGGTACTGCCCTCCCGCCTATAAACAAATCCTTTTTGCCATCGCCGCTAAAATCTTCTGCCAGTATGCAGGAAGCCGTCATCAGAACATTCTTGAAGGCGTCCTGCTTTTTAGTAAAGATCCCTTTGCCATCATTGAGATACAATCTTGGTAAAAGAAATTCACTGTTGCCGTAGTATTCATTTCCGCCGCCAGCCACGGCAAGGTCGGTATATCCGTCATTATTAAAATCCGCCAGGCAGGCATCCACATCTTCATAGGTGCTGTCAGCTTCCAGCGCTGGCTGCTTGGTTTTTACAAATCTACCCGAAGCCTGCTGAATAAAAACGGCACTTTTTTTCCATTTTACCGAACCGATAAAAAAATCATCCAGCCCGTCGCCATTGATATCTCCGACCGTAAGCGCCGGGCCTTCCTGCGAAGCCATAAACGGCATGAGGGGCTCACGGTCAAATTCGACAAATATATTTTCTGCATGTAAATAATCAAGATCAAACACTCTGGTTATATCCTCAAAAGAAAATTCTGCTGCCGGATGATCGTTATGCAGGCTTGCATATTGAAAGAAGGGAAGCCCCGGTTTATAATCAATGCTGATGAATGAGGAGTCTTTGTTGAGATCAATTTTCTGGTAACGATTATCAGGCCATATTACTACCAGAGAATCATACGAAGGGGGTAAAGCAATATGAACCGGGATTTCCATTGCGGATTGGAATCCTCTTGCCGGAAATTTTTCATATGCCCGTATACTGCTGTCTGTAAAAAGGATAATCTTCGCCCCCACCGCATTCCGGTTTCCTGCCGGTCCTTTCAGGAGTATCCCTGTGGCTGGTTTGGCTTTTTTGTCGTTGCTCGTATTTTTATACAGAATGGCAGTTTCATCAATATTATTAACGACAATGTCCAGGTCCCCGTCATTATCCAGGTCGGCATACACTGCTCCGTTTGAATAGGTGTCCTTATTATTACTGATAAAACTTTCAGCATCTTCAAATGCTGCATTTCCTTTGTTTCTGAAAAATCTGTTTGGCAGTTTTATTTGAGGGAATTTATCAATCAGTGCCATATCTTTTTCGCTAATTTGTCCCGCCCGGATCTTGGCCTGTATTTCATCATTGGAAACATAGTTCACATAATCAATATCGTTCAGCCTTTTGGGAATGCCATTGGAAATAAAAAGGTCTTTGAAACCATCATTATCAAAATCCATCCACAAAGTACTCCACGACCAGTCTGTTGCATATACTCCTGCATACAAACCAATTTCGCTGAAAATACCGTTGCCCCTGTTCAGCTGCAATGTATTCCGGGCATACTGATGGTTGTATCCGTTTTTGATTTTGATCTGAAAAGTGTTGTATTCATCCTCGCCCAGTGAACGCCTGAGTATGTAGGGGTCGGATGGAAGCATATCAGCCGCTATAATTTCCGGCCATGCATCATTATTGATATCAGCCACATCCACTCCCATAGAAAACTGACTGGTGTGCATGGTGCGGCTGGTCAGTTCCTCGGTAAATCCTCCTTTACGATCATTGATATACAAATAATCATTTTCATGAAAATCGTTGCCGATATAAATATCCGGCCAGCCATCCAGGTTCATGTCGGCCACGGCAATACCCAATCCATATCCAATTACACTCTGGAGTATACCGGCCTGTACTGATACATCCGTGAATTTTCCGCCGTCATTTCTGAATAGTATATCCCTGGAAAGTGAATCAACCGTCCCATCAAAATTGCTGCGTGGGGCAAAGGTGCTGTTATACCTTAATGAATGGTTTAATAAAAACATATCCAGGTCACCGTCCAGATCATAATCCAGAAAAGCGGCCTGGGTGCTGAACCCGGAAAAATCAATACCGTAAGCCGCAGCTTCGTCCTTATAATAAGGAATGCCTTTTTTGTCAATGCCCTTGCAGACAAGCAACTGGTTTTTGCTTTGCAGTGTTTCATAATGTCCAACACGGCAGACATAAATATCCAGCAGTCCATCGTCATTTACATCCGCCACACTTACTCCGGTCGACCAGCCCCCGTCGTCCGGAATTTTTGCTGCGCCGGTTACGTCTTCAAAATGAAGACTCCCTTTATTTAAATAAAGTTTGTTTTGCCCCTGGTTGGATGCAAAAAACAAATCAATCAGCCCGTCCTTATTGAAATCTCCGGCGCCCGCCCCAGCCCCGTTGTAGAAGTACATATATTTGAGCATATTGAAATCAGGACGGGTTTTCAGGTTATTGCTGAAGGTCAGTCCGGTTGAATCGCTTTTCAGCGTTATAAATAGCGGTTCTGGTTTTTTTCCCTGTCTCCGGCAACCATAAATCAACACCGCCACAAGCAGCCAAACCGCAATCTGTATTATGTAACTTCTTTTTTGCATCAGTATTTCATTCTGCGGAAGAAAACGGGATAACTGTCATTTTGTAACACCAGCAGGCTGTTGTCACCCTTTGCAGACAATAATAATATGTCCCTTACCTCGCCCCGTACTTCAAACCCTGTAAAAGATGGTTCTGCCCATTGCCATTTTATTCTGCTTTTTTCTGTTCCCGTATTTAACAATACATGGCCATAACTTGCGTCAAGCCTGGCAAACTGAGGCTGAAAATGAAACTGATTGCCCCCCATGATCAAATCTTTTTTGTCATCATTATTTATATCTGCACATAAAACAGCATTGATGCAGGAAAGTTGAGTATAAACCGGCAGGGTTTGCACATCAAAAAAGGCTTTGCCGTTATTCACCGCAATGCAGGAAGACATAAAATTTATTTCTTGTTGCTGTGCCGTCTTTAGTGAAGCGCTGCTGAATAAATCATAAATTGATTTTTTTGCGTAAGCCTCAAACTTCAGGTTTTGTTTTTTTAATGACGGCATTTGTTCCGTCAGTTCCCGTTTGAGAAAAACCGGCACATCTTTTTTATTTACCCTCCGGGTAATGATTTTATCCTGTGTTCCGTTCTGGTCAAAATCATTTATCCATAGTTTTACCGGGTTTTCCTTTGAAGTCTTCAAATAACAGTTTTCCCCTGCATTGCCAAAAACACAATCAGCATCACCGTCATTATCCAGGTCAGTTACGGATACGGATTGCCACCAGCCTTTATAGTCATTTAACCCGGTATTTAATTCAGTAAGCCGGCCCTTTTCCACTGAATATATCTTGGGTGACATCCATTCTCCGGTAACGATGATTTCATTTTTCCTGTCACCATCCATATCTGCTGCTGCTGCATCCGTCAGCATTCCCGTTTTTATTGTTGCGCCTACGGCAAATTTTCCTTTGCCGCTATTGATATATAAGTAGCTTTCGGGAACCACCCCGTAGTTTTGAGGCACACTCCGGCTGGCAACAAATAAATCCAAATCACCATCATTGTCTGCATCTGTCGCTGCCGCTGCGGCACAGTTAAAAGCATAGGCCGGAAAAGCTTCCGGTAATGAAGTAAAGTTTCCCTTTCCATCGTTTAAATACAGCCGGTGATACAACAGGCTGCTTCCCTTTTCCTGTGCATTTCCGCCTGAACCGACAAATAAATCCTTGTCTTTATCATTATCGGCATCAAAAAATAAAACAGCCACATCTTCATAACCCCGGTCTTTTTCAAAGACCGGCTGCGATTGTTTTGTAAATCTATATTCTTCCTGCAGGTACAATATTCCCGGCTGGCCTGCTGCCCCGCCGATAAATACATCAACCAGACCATCGCCGTTTACATCTGCTGTATCAGCGTGGGGTCCTTCACGGGAAAGCATCACCGGAATATTTCTTTCCGCATAAAAATCGATATAATCATCTTCTGTATGTTTATCAAAAACTGCTTCTTCTTTTTCAAACCAGGGCTGTAGCGATTGCTGAGCAACTTCATACGGTTTTGCACCGGCAATAGAAATTTTATGCAGCTGGTTGACGGCGGGTTTGCTTATTCTCGTAATACGTTTATCAGGCCATATAATCAACAATGAATCGGCCAGGCCTGCGCCAAGGCCAATAACTTGTTTATAATCTACCGATGACTGAAAACCCCGTGTAGGTATCAGCTCCCGGTTAATAATCTGCTCTCCCCGGTAAACGATTATTTTACTGCCGATGGCAAAAGGGTTTTTCTTTTCTCCCTGCAGTTGAATCCCGATATAATTGTTATTTCTTGTTTCACGGCTTTCATTTTTATATATAAATACAGGTGAGTTTACATTGTTTACTATCAAATCAAGGTCGCCGTCATTGTCAAGGTCGCCGTAAGCCGATCCATTGGAAAAAGATGGCTGATCCAGCCCCGCAGCCTCTCCTTCATCAGCAAACTGCAACCCCCCTTTATTCCTGAAAAATTTATTGGGACCAGGAACGGAAGGCATTTTATTTACAATTTCATCAAACTTTTCTTTCTCACCGGTCATCACCATTTTCTGAATCACATCGTTAGCAAAAAAATCAATAAAGTCCTGGTTGGTTACATCATTGTAAATACCGTTGCAAACAAAAATATCGGAGAGTCCGTCATTATCCGCATCGAAGATCAGTCCTCCCCAGCTCCAGTCGGATGCGGCCACACCGCTGAAGAATGCCGTTTCCATGAACTTCCCGTTCTTGTTATTTACCTGCAGGGTGTTTTGGGTGTATTGATTATAAAATCCTGATTTTTGTTTCAGCCGATGAATATCAATATTATCAAATGAGGTGGTGGTTTTGAGGCGGTAATCATCATCGGGAAGCATGTCGGTGGTAAAAATATCCGGATAACCGTCGTTATTAATATCCGCCATATCAGCGCCCATAGAGGAATGGCTGATATGCTGCACCCGGTCTTCCAGTTCATCTTTAAATGTCCCGTTCCTTTGGTTTACATATAAATAATCTCTTTCAAAAAAATCATTGGAGACATAAATATCAGGATAATGGTCGCCGTTTACATCACCCACCGTAACGCCAAGACCGAAGCTGATAAGACTGCCGTAGATACCTGCTTCTTCGCTGATATCAATGAATTTGCCGTTATCATTTCTGTAGAAATGATCGCCGCCGCCTTTCAGAAATTCAGCAACAGGCCAGTCCGATGCCCGCAGGTTTCTTTTGTTGGCATAGTTCAGTGTATTGACGGGGATAAAACTGTTGTTTATAATAAAACAATCCAGGTCGCCGTCAAGGTCGTAATCAAAAAAAGCCGCATGTGTGGTATAACCGCCTTCATTTGTAAGGCCGTATTCTTCCGCTCTGTCTGTAAAACTGAGGTCTTTATTATTGACGAACAACTGGCACCTGGGTTTCTTTCCGTCAATGTACCCCGCATTGCAGATAAAGATGTCCAGCCATCCATCGTGGTTTATATCTACCATAACCACTCCGGTACTCCAGTCTTTTTTACCGGGTTCAAACCCTGCTTTCGCTGAAATATCTTCAAACTGCCAGTTGTCTTTGTTTAAAAAAAGTTTGTTCCCTCCCATATTGGCCGTGAGTATTACATCTGCAAGGCCGTCATTATTTATATCTCCGATACCCACGCCACCGCCATTATAAAAATTGCGGTAACTGAAAATATTAAACTCTGCACTGTTTTGAATATTGTTGGAAAAGACTATACCTGTATTATCCTGAAGGATAAAAAGAGGTTCTGTACTTTTTTCTCTGTTGCAGGCAGAAAAAAAAGCTGCCATGCAAAGAAGAAAAACTGTTAGCAGGTTGTATAAAATTTTTTTCATTGGTTACCCGGCAGAAGGCAGATGTCTGATTTCCTGTCCAAAAACAGCGGTAAAATAAAAAAAGCCATCCGAAAATGGCTTTTTTCCTGATTTGCTATATGCTAACTAACTGCTAAAAGGTTTAATAACCGGGGTTTTGGGTAAGGTTGGGGTTGATAGTTAATTGCTCGTTGGGTATGGGGAACAGCAATCTTGCGTTATCGCTAACACCTGGTTTTAAAGTCCGGGCTGCCAGAAACTTTCCAAAGCGAACCATGTCGTTTCTTCTCCATCCTTCCCAGTAAAGTTCAAAACCTCTTTCTTTATAAACCGCTTCAAGGTCAACAGTGCCCAATGCGCCCAGACCTCTTGATGTATGAGTTCTGATATTGTTTACAATTTGAGGAGCAGTAGCACCATATCCTCCGGGGCCTGCAGTGGCTGTACCGCCACGCAAAATAGCTTCAGCTTTCATCAGTAATATATCAGCCAGCCTGAAGATTACATAATCATTATTGGCAGGAAAATTAGCAGCCAGATCCGGTACATATTTAATAACCCTGATACCGGTTACCTCAAGATTATTACCGGTTTCTTTTAAAGCAACTGCTTTTGTAAATGAAAGTGGATTGCCTTTTCTGTCCAGCAGGTTGGTTCCGGCAGCATTTTGCTGCTGACCAAATAACAGTCCCACATGCAGTCCTGTAACATTTGACACGCCTGTATAATAACCGGCATCAACTGTAGGTCCTGCGCCACCGCCTCTTCTTTTATCATTGGAAGCAAAAGCGTCATAAAAGTCGCCTAACGTTGTAAATCCGTTCCAGCCGCTGGGGTTTTGATTGTAGTGCAGGCCACAATACCAGCGGGACTGGTTGTTACCACCGAACCCGGTAGCATTGTCGCATTTCAGTGTATAAACCAGTTCGTTTCCAATTACATGATTATTCGGTGCAAAGTTGTCGAAGAAGTTAGCGGTAAACCCGCCGGGATATGCAGGGAATGAACCCAGTATCTGGTCAGCAAGTGTAATTACCTGGTTCATATCTGAAGTAGAAAAAGTAGGTGCCGTCCTGTTGGCATAAACACCTTTGTTCAGATACACTTTTATCAGCAGGGCCCTTGCGGCATTCTGGGAAGCTCTTCCGATACCGTTACCGGCGGGAAGATTAGGCATGGCAGTCTGCAGTTCACTGATGATATAATCAGCACACTCGGTTCCTTTTTTCACTTCCGGAAGAGTTTGCGTCAAATCACCCAGTGATGAAGGTCTGAAAGGAACCTGGTCCCATCCATCCAATACGGCCCACATAACAAATGCACGGATAAAGCGGGCTTCAGCTGCCTGCACGGGAGTGGGGTTATTATCGAGAACGGTTGTTGCTGCAAACTGCGCCTGTGCAAGTGCGCGGTAAGTATCAGTCAGAAAAGTGTGATCGGGTGTCCACCTGTGGTTATGATATACTCTCCAGATACCGTTATCGTCCCAGTCGCCACCTCTTGTAGGCCCCACACACTCATCGGTTGAGTGTTCCTGGGCTGCCCAAAAAAGGCTCTGGTCCTCAAATGGATCATTTAATGCGGCATAGGCGCCCTGTAACAAAGCTGCTGCATTACCGCCGCCGCCGCCGCCGCTGCCCTGGGTGGTTTCACTGTTAAGTCTTTCTGTCAGCTTGGTACAGGCTCCGAGAAAAACAACAGAAGCAATCAATATTATTTTGTTGTATTTCATAAAGAACAAGTTTTTATTTTTTTATAATGAGAAATTAATGCTCAGCTGATATCTTCTTGCCGAAGGGAAAGGTATGTATTCAATACCATAGGAAGGAACACCACCGATATTCTTATCGACATTTACTTCCGGATCGAAGCCTGTGAAATCAGAAATTACAAATAAATTTTGAGCGGTGATGGCTACATTGGCGTTTTTAATGAATTTGAACAGGTTCCCTATTGAATATCCGATCCTTGCATTCTGGCATTTCAGGAAATTGCCTTTTTCCAAGAAACGGGTTGAAGAGGTAATCGGGTTGGAAAGGTCTTCCCGTACATCGGCGCTTATCAGTGAAGCAGCCACATTTCTGGTTCCGAGGTTGGTAATCGGAATAACATTGGTGGCGGTTTCATTATAGATATAATGTCCAAAAGCCCCGGTCAGATTCATGGTAAATGACCACCTTTTATAGTTCAGGTCTGTACTTAGGCCTAGCAGGAAGTTAGGATTGGGATCCTCGCCATAGAATGAAACATCACCATCTTGTGCATAAATAGACTGGCCGGTGGTTTTGTCTATTCCCTGAAACTCTCTTAAATAAAAAACATTCAGGGGGTAGCCTGATGCCAGTTTCTGCACATAGGCGCCGGAACTGCCCTGGCCGCTTAAACCACCGGTATTGTATGTACCACTCAGGCCAGTCAGTTCATTCTTCAGCCATGTTGTGTTTACTCCAAAATCCCAGGTAAGGTTTTTTTGCTTGATGATATTGGCGTTTACAGATAGTTCAACACCTTTATTACTGATAACTGCCGGCAGATTTTTCCACTGTTTCGGACCTGAAGGGCCCGGTTGTGCAAAATCGAGTTCGAACAGTACATCTTCTGTTTCTTTATTAAAATAATCGGCAGTAATGTTAATTCTGTTATTCCAAAGAGAGAAATCAAGGCCTGCATTGAATGTAGTGGAGGTCTCCCATTTAAGACCGGGATTACCTTCACCCACTTGCCTGATCTGGCCGGGTCCGGATACTGCAAACCTGTCTTGAGAAGCGCCTGAGGGAAACTCCTGGTTTCCTGTTTGACCCCATCCTATTCTAACTTTAAGATTCCTTACAAAATCTACGCTTTGCATAAAGCTTTCCTGGCTCACATTCCATGCTGCAGAGAAAGAGGGGAAAACGGCATATTTATTATCTGAACCAAATTTGGTAGAACCATCTCTTCTTACTGTTGCAGTTAAAAGGTACTTACCCTTAAGATTGATATTAGCCCTGGCAAAAATAGATTGCAGCTCATTGGTGGGGGCTTCATAATGCCAGATATTTCTGCTGGCAGTAGTGCTGTACCCAAACATATTATAGTAAGGAATTCCGATGTCAGCAAAATCCTGTGCTGTAATTCCTGAATTGGAGTTTGTGAATTTCACAAATTCATAACCAAGAACTGCATTCAGGTTAAAGCCGGTGGTGATTTGCTTATTATAGCTAAGTATATGTGTAATCTGCTGCACCCTTACCCTTGCTTCAGAAGAATTGGCCCAGCCCCTGTCCTTGTAATTGGGGAAGTTGGTTAGCCGGCGTCCGATCATTGCTGTGCGCTGGCCATCACTCTGGTTAAATCCGTATAGAATCCTGTATTCCAGATCGTTTGTAATTTTAAAATAGGGGGAAATATTACCCCATATCTGAGTAATATCTACATTATCATCATACATTTCCAACATCCACAAAGGATTTACGGATGTAGCTCCAAATTGCGGCTCAATCCAGAAAGTGCCGTCGTTTTTCTTAAAGGGGTGAGTGGGGTTCCACTGAAGAGCTTGCCCGATTAAACTGCCCTGAAATCCGGCATTATTCGAAATAGGAACAACTTCTTCGTCAATGTATGCAGCATTAACATTTACATCCACCCCCAGTTTTTTGCTGTCGAGGAATTTGAAATTACCTGTATAACCAGCAGTATATTTTTGAAACTGCGATTCTTCAATAATCCCTTTTTCGCCCAGATAGCTCAATGATACCCTGTGACGGGAGTTCTCATTTCCGCCGCTTAAAGCAACATTGATATTATGGGTCACTCCCGTACGGGTTATTTCATCCATTGCATCCACGTTGGATCCATAGTTACCCGAGGTAAGGCTATATTTCTGCAATGCTGAACGGTACTCATCACCGGTCAAGATCTTGATTTGTCTTGCCATTGTAGAAAGTCCAACCGAATAGCCAAACTCCAGTGATGGTGTACCGCTTTTTCCCTTTTTAGTAGTGATAAGGATAACACCATTTGCACCGCGGCTTCCATATATAGCAGCAGCAGAAGCATCTTTCAGTACATCAATGCTTTCAATATCTGCGGGGTTAATAAAGTTCAGTGGATTGGATCCCGGAGCACTTCCCAGATCTGTACCCAAACCCGGACGGCTCGATCCGCCTTCCAGAGGAACACCATCCACCACAATCAGCGGATTATTGCCTGCACGGACAGAATTAGTTCCCCGGATGCGGATTGTAGTGCCTGCCCCGGGTGCACCATTGTTATTTGTAATCAGAAGTCCGGCTACCTTCCCCTGAATCAGTTGATCCGGAGAGGTATTTACCCCTTTGTTAAAGTCTTTTGCCTTAACTGAAGCAACAGACTCTGTAAGGTCTTTTTTCCGTGCTGTTCCATAACCGGTTACTACCACTTCATTGAGGCTGGAACCGGCCGTTTGAACAAACGACACATCAATATTTGATATCCCGGCAATGGATATCTCCTGTGCATCATACCCAACGGAAGTAATCACCAGCGTGGTGGCTGATGAGCTTACCGTCAGTGAAAAAGTTCCATCAGCACGGGTGGAAGTGCCTGTTCGGCTTCCTTTCACTGTAACTGATGCCCCCACCACCGGCGAACCGTCTTTTGAATCGTTAACCTTACCGGTAACCGTTCTGTCCTGAGCGAAGGATACCTGAATGACACAAATAAAAATGATGCTAAACAGTGCGGATAGCATTTTCTGTGCAGACATAAGCAATCGGGTTTTAAATATTTAAAAGAATGTTTTGAAAAACCAAGTTACATTTTTTTTAGATTGTGGTAATGTTTTTTTGAGTTCTTTTACGCTTGTTCATGTATCGACCCCTTAATTCTTGGACAAAACGGGGTTAAAGTTTGAGACAATTTCGGGTAATTTTTCTGTTTTACAAAGTTGATTTGTTTTTGCGTGCAGGAGTAAGAACTGCTCCGGGGATTTTCTCCCCAGCGATCCATGCTTACGATGGTTATTGTA
>Ga0194121_10000818_pt1 | contig 54340 bp, 47 predicted proteins | sample TA2MahCa50mmetaG_FD_148609 | JGI IMG/M metagenome (GOLD analysis project Ga0194121, IMG submission 148609) | Freshwater microbial communities from Lake Tanganyika, Tanzania - TA2015020 Mahale Deep Cast 50m | ecosystem: Environmental > Aquatic > Freshwater > Lake | place: Tanzania: Lake...
GCCACCGTCCGTGGTACACTCATGATTGGCTCCGGTCGACATCGGTTCCTTCGGGACCATCACCGCCATGCGGTAAAACGGGCCTGCTTCGGCAGACCCATCATAGGCTCGACCGGAGCCTTTTATATTGACCTGCATCGGGGCACGCCTCGTCGGTCTGAGGCGAAGCCTCGCTAGCTACATACGACGCCAACAGCAAGGCCTATCGTGTATGGCATTTTAGTTCGCAGGGTGACATGGTGGAGGCGTCGGGAGGGAAATGGGACCCGGCTTCCAGGACGTTAACCTTTACCAGTCGCCCGCAGACCGGCGTAGCCTCGGTCACTCGCTGGCGATTTCTTGGAGACGATTCCTTCGAGTGGAATGTTCAGGCCAAGGACGCTGCCGGCAAGGTTTATCTCGACATTTCTGGCAAGCTGACACGCAAGAAGTAGCGAACGAGTAAGTCGAATCCAGGGCGTGACGTTTGCTAGGGCGGCAGGCGGTTGAATCGCAACACCACCAAGCGAGCTTGGACAACCGCCTCAGAGGTCAAGCAATGACCACATTCATGCTGTACACCGATCGCGTGACCATTCCCGATGGTGTGGACGATCTGTCGTCCTTCCGCCGCTGGGCGCATTCCGACGACTTCCCGGAAACCGGCCGCATCTGTTTCCTCCAGCGCGAGGTCTGGGTGGACCTGAGCAAGGAGCAGATTTCACGCACAACCAGGTGAAGCAGGAACACAACTTCGTCCTTGGCGGCCTGGCAAGGAATGAAAAGCGCGGACGGTACTTTCCCGATGGCCTGTTCTTCACCAACGACGATTGCGAGCTGGCCACGGTGCCGGACGGCGCTTTTGTCCTTTTTGAATCGCTTCGCTCAGGGCGAGCGCGCCTCATCGAAGGCGCCAGTGACGGCTTTGTAGAAGTGACCGGATCGCTGGATATGGCACTCGAAGTCGTCAGCGACAGCTCCGTCGAGAAGGACACCGAAATCCTTCACGACCTGTACTGGCGAGCCGGTGTCGAGGAATACTGGCTGGTCGATGTCCGCGGCGAACGGCTGGAGTTTGACATCTTCAAGCGCGGCGCCCGCGGCTACATCGCGGCCCGTAAGCAGGGGGGCTGGCTCAAGTCGGCGATCTTCGGCAAATCATTTCGCCTGACGCGCGGCAAGGACCCGCTCGGCAATCCGGAATTCACCTTGCACGTCCGATGATGTCGTGTCGTGCTGACGCCGCGACGCTTGTCTCATGAAACGCGCCGCGCCGGCACTCGCCCTTTTCGCTTCGAAACCGGTGGGCCGAGGATTTCGCGCAGCACGATGGCGGCGACCAGGGACTGCCGGCTGCCGAGCAAGTTGAGCGCCTGCATGACAGCGGGAGAACGGGCAGGGCGGGCGACGGTGCCGGCGACTAGCGGCGCGAGGCGATCGGCAGACACAACCTCGGCGATGGCAATCTCGGCTTGCGGCAACCTGGAACTGCTTGTTACCGGCGTGGCCTTGCGCGGCGCCGGCAGTGGCGGCGGGGCGGGCAGCGGCAGCGTTGGCGTCGCCAAAGATGGAATCGGCAACGGCGGCGGGACTTGCGCCAGCGGCGGCAGGCTGCGTGCCGGCTCGGGAGCGGGCCGAGGCGGTGGCCGTTGTGCGATCGGCTTCGATCGCGGTCTGTCCGCGACGGCAGGACTGTCGGTTCGGCCCTCGGCGCGGGCACGGCGGCGGCGAACTTCTTCCAGAAAGCGGTCCACCTCACTGGCGCTGCGGCGCGCCCGCGGCGCCTCCTCGTCATCTAGCGGCAATGGCGGCGGCTTGGCTCTCCCCGCTGCCTGCTCCTTGTTCTTCGCCAGCTGGGAAATAATCCACACCGCCACGAAAATCAGCGGAATGATGAGCTTTAGCCAGTCCATTTTCAGTCTCCGCGATTCTGCTGGGCCGTCATGCTCGGTTGTCGTTTCGTCCACTTTGCGAGGTCCCGGCAATCGAGTTGCGCATCTCGGTGTCAGATTGCAGATTCCTCAATCCGTAGTAGTCCATGACGCCAAGATGGCCGTCGCGGAACGCTTGCGAGATCGCCAGCGGCACTTCGGCCTCGGCCAGCACCAGCTTGGCGCGGTTCTCCTCGACGAGAGCCTTCATTTCCTGCTCCTGTGCCACGGCCAGCGCCCGCCGCTTCTCGGCCTGGGCCTGGGCCACGCGCAGGTCGGCGGCGGCCTGGTCGGCCTGCAGGTTGGCACCGATGTTGGCGCCCACGTCGATCTCGGCCACGTCGATGGACACAATCTCGAACGCCGTCTGCGAATCCAGCGAGTTCTTGAGCACCGCCTGGGAGATAAGGTTCGGATTGGCGAGCACGTCGGAGTGATGCTCGGCCGAGCCGATGGCCTTGACGATGCCCTCGCCGACGCGGGCAATGATGGTTTCCTCGGTGGCACCGCCAACCAGGCGGTCGAGCTTGGTGCGTACCGTGACACGGGCTCGAGCCTTCATCTGAATGCCGTTCTTGCAAACGCCGTCGAGAGTCGGGCGACCCTTGGCGGGATCGGGGCAATCAATGACCTTGGGATAGACGCTGGTCTTGACGGCGTCGAGGACGTCGCGACCGGCCAGGTCGATGGCGGCGGCACGGCGCCAGTCCCACTCGAAGCCGGCCTTGTGGGCGGCAATGACGGCAGCCGCCGTCTTGGGCACGTTGCCGCGCGCCAGGTAATGCGCTTCCAGGTCCTGCGTCGCAACCTTCACACCCGCTTGCACCAGGGCGATCTTCTGCCGGACGATCATCGGGTAATCGACATTCCTGAGTTTCATGCCGATCAGGTCCCAGATGCTGATCCGAGCTCCCGTCAGGAAGCACTGGATCCACAGCCGCAAGAAGCTGAGAAATACCACCAGGAAGAACATGAAGACCAGCAGCAGAATGGCCCCGCCGATCCACAAGACTTCCTTGCCCTCGAAGATGTTTGCCGCGAAGAGGTGCACTTTCATGGGAAGCTCCGAAGTAGTTTTCCGTAATGCCGTTGGTTCTGTTTCAGCGATCAGCTCTGATCCCTGAATGCGATCAGTGTAACTGTGTCGTCTCCATATCCGCGAGATCCGGCGGGCGTTCGACCTGACGAACGAGGACCGTGCCGGCGCGAACGTCGATGCACCGGACCCATTGGCCTGGGTCGATCATGGTGCCTTCGCTGATGCAGTCAACGCGCCGGCCGTCAAAATCGACGATGCCGGACGGCCGCAGAGCCGACAACGTCCGGCCATAGCGATTGCGTAGCTGCTCAAGTTCCAAGTTCACCGGCATGTTCGCCAGTGTATCGTCTTCGTCGCGCTCGCCCAGCATGAAGCGTTTGCCGACCGGCGTGCGCGGGAAGTAGTGGAAGAGCACCTGTACCAGGATCGGAATGATAATTACCAGCGCGACCAGTGACACGATCCCCTGCGAGGTGCCGACGGAGAAGGTCATGGTCACGCCCACGATCACCGCTCCCACGCCCAGCACGAGCAAGATTCCGTGCGTGAACAGGATCAGCTCTCCCGCCAGCAAAACCAGGCCCACCGCGATCAGGGCATATGCCAGAACCGGGTTGTCCATTTGTTCCTCAGTGTTCAGTGTGCAGTTTTCAGTGCCGATCTGCTTGCTGAAAACTGAGCACTTCAAACTGAAAACTATATTTCCTTGACGACGATTCTCGTTCCTTCGATCTCGATGACCTGGACACGGCCACCGGGATTGATGTAGTCGCCTTCGGCAATGACGTCGAGGAAATCATCGCCGAAGCGAGCCTTGCCGGCGGGGCGCAGTGTAGTCTCCGCGATGCCGATGGCGCCCAGCAGCGACGCATAGGGGGATGGTTGCGGAGTTGTCAGATCATGTTCCCCTTCGCCCGGCGGCGTGAGCACCAGTCGATTCGCGTACGGGATTGATGGCAAGTACATGGCGATGACGAACGCGCTGATGATGGCGGCGCCGAGGCTCATGCCCAGCATCGCCAGCGTTCCCGTCAGGTTTGCCCAGTCCTGCGAGGTTTCCGGCATTTTCTCCAGAGTCACCAGGGCCAAGCTGCCGATGACCAGCACGATGCCGCTGATGCCAGTGACGCCGAAGCCCGGCAACACGAAGACCTCGATGCCGATGAGAATCAGCCCCAACACGAACAGAAGCACCGCCAGCAGTGTGAACTGTCCAACAAAGGAGTATGCCCAGAAGAACAGGACGAAGCAAATAGCCGCAATGATGCCCGGCAGGCCCACGCCCGGCAACTTTATCTCCAGAATCAGACCGATGATCCCAAGCATGATCAGGATGACGACTACGATGGGCTCGCGGAAGAACTCAGCCACCATGTCCAGCCAGTCGTCGCGCATGACGTGGACCTTGCTCGCATCCAGATTGTAGAGTGGATACAGCGCTTCCGGGGAGTTGACGTCGATGGCCGAAGCCACATGCCATTCCCTGGCAATCGGGCCGCTGAGCTTGAAAAGCTCGCCGGGCGGCGCCTCGATCCTCCCCACCTGGCTGAAGCGTGGATTCGCCGACGCGGCATCCTTGCGCAGTTCCTCTTCGGTCAGTAGCCGGTAATCGCCCGGGTCCGCCTTGGCTTGCACGCGGTACAGCACCATTCCGGGCGTGAGCATGGCGTCGAACAAGAGCGGCGGATAGCCCTGATCGCGGGCCAGCTTGACGAGCATGTCGCGCTTCGGTTTCAAGGCAGCGAGGGACTTGTCCGAAAGGTAATTGAAGTCGCCGAGCGCGGCCTCGCTGCCCATGACAATCTCATTGCAGCCCAGAGCGAGAAATGTCGCCGCACCAAGCTGCCGCCGCGAGGGGATGTAGGCGATGGTCGTCACGGGCAAGTGCTGCTCATCGGTGAGTCGTGTCAATTCTGTCGCCATTGAGCCAGCATCCACGGTAGCGCCGCCCTCACACTCCAACTGCAGAATGATGAAGTTGGCGTTCTTGCCGATGGCTTTCTTGATGCGGCGGCGGAGCGAGTCGATCTTGCCCTGGTCGAGTTCGCCGCGGACTTCAATGCGCCAGGGCACAAGAGTGGTGTCCACCAATCCCTCGGCCGTCAGGCTGCGGCGCGGCAACTTGAGCGCGACTTGCAACGCTGAGCGACTGCCATAGTTTGCCTTGCACAGCCCGTATTCGAGGGCGCGGTCAGCGTCGAGCATCGTCGTGCCGACCTCGAGGCCCGGCGGAATGCCCGGATCGACGCTGATCTCCCGGCCAGCATCGTTCTCGTTCTGGATCTCCTCCTGGCTGAGGTAGCGAATGACTCCGTCCTTGCTGCGAGTCTTCTTGACGACCAGGCTCTTGTCGATCATGCGGAAGACCAGGCCGCGCGTGAATCCTTGCGCCACTTGCTCGTACTCTTGCCGTTCACTGGCATCGAGTGCCTCGTCGTCAGGACCAAGGACCATGCCGATACGCGCGGGCCTGTCGTTTTCGCCAGTGTTCGATGACATGACCAGCTCGCCGCAGGCCAGGACCGGCAGCACGGTGTGTCGCGTAACGTCATTGCTGACGAAGGCGATGGTGTGAGCGGCAGGCACCGGGCTGATCCGGCCGAGGCGAAGGTTGCGGATCAGCTTGGCAAGGTCACGACATGAGCCGAAATTCGTGGTGGCGCTTGGCCTGCCTCCCGGATTGAAATCGAATACGATCGTGAAGCTGCCACCAGCCTTGTCGCGCCTCTCAGCGAACTTGATCAGCTTGTTCTTGATCGCGCTTACATCGCGATCCGTGATATGATTGGCAACGGTGATGAAGATGCCCTGCTTCTCCGGCACCTGAGCATCGGCGTTGCCAGCGAGCACGGCAAGGCACGCCAGCACCAGCCCAACGACGAGAAGGCGCCATGAGGGATGCAATCGTGGGCAGGCAAGGACCATGCCGCTAACCTCTTTAGCGATCCAGTTCCGCGAGATGGCCCGGCGCAACTTACCCCCCCAGCGCCGGCCAGATCATTATACCCGGCCGGAAAACCGAGTCAAAAACTCGTTTCTCCCCAAGAGAACTTCGTGCGTGACAGGCCGAGATTGGCGCGCAAATGCGGAAAGTAAATGAAGATCTACCGAGGGCTGCGCGGCCAAAGTAGCACGAATCAGAATTCCGTGCTACTTTGAGGGCGAAGCTTCCAATAATCGCTGGCAGGAAGCGCTGCGACAGAGCAAGCAACGTACTTCCGATTGAAAGTTCCGCGCAGCCTGTTGCAAACTCGCACAGAGATTACTCGGCAAAGCCGATTTGCACGGCGGTGGAATCTGATTCGGCGGGGAGCGGTGCACGACCATCCAGGGCATCAAGCAAGCCGCGGGCGGCGGCGTGGTTGGCGTCGAGCCGCAACGCTTCCTGCACGTACAGCCGGCACTGGTCGTCCAGTTGCATGTGTCGCATCATGCGGGCGACATTGTAATGCGCTTCTGCGGCCGGCATGACTTTTGCCAGGGTTTCGACGCTATCTTTGGCGCGGCCGGCGCGAGCCTGGCAGAAGCCGAGGGCCTGCGTCAGCCGGCGATTGTTGGGATCTAGTTCCATCGCCTTGTCCAGGCTGCGGATGGCCAGTTCCCATTGCTTGGCGCGGCAATGGCACATGCCGATTTCGAGCCAGAGCGTTGCGTCAGTCGGCTTCTTCTGTAACGCTTGATGATAGGTTTCCAGCGCCTTTTCGGGCTGATTCTGCAGCTGACATATGCGGGCCAGCCCGGCATAGGCAGGCATATGCTCCGGATCGATCTTGATGGCCTGCAGGTAGGCGTCGCGCGCCTGATCGTAGAGACTTTGCTTCAAGGCCGGTCCGACGCCCTCTTTTTCGGCCATGCGTTCGCGACAGACGGCCCAGGCAACGCAGGTTCCCGGCAGGGGTTGCCGTTTACCCGTCGATCCGTCGGCGGCCTGCGCAGAACTGGCAGGTGGCGGCATGGGGGCTGGAGCAGGCGTCGGCGCGGCCTCGGCAGGGGTCGATTGACTCGTCGATGCACAGCCAGCGCTGCCCAAGCTCAGCCCAAGCGCCAGCAACAGGGTCATGCGACAATCCATTGTCATTCCTACTTTCCGGCTGCCAGCGTACCACGCTTGACGGACTACCGAGGCGTGTATCCGTGCCGATTTGCAATGTAGCTTGCCTAGAACTCGCAGATGAAGCTTTGTGCTGCCTCGACCATGAGGTCGCGCGTCAACTGAACTGGCTGTCTTCGAAATCGGCATATCGCCTGGATGATCTCCAGCAGATCTCGGCAATCGCTGGCTCGCGGCGAACGGCCACGGTCATAGTAGCGCTCATACAGGTAATCCACGGCCTCCGGGCAAGGGGGCATGCCCAAACGTTTGGCGACCATCGCGAAGATGCGCTCGTAAACATCACGGCCTGGGGCCTCGATCTCGACCTTGTGGCGGATACGCCGCAAGAAGGCGTCATCCACCAGGTCCTTTGGATCCAGGTTCGTCGAGAAAATGATGAGCTGTTCGAACGGCACTTCGAACTTCTTGCCTGACGACAGCGTGAGAAAGTCGTGACGGTCTTCCAGCGGCAGAATCCAGCGATTGAGCAGTTCCTTGGGACTGCAAAGTTGCCTGCCGAAATCGTCAATCAGGAACACTCCCCCGTTGGCCTTAATGTGCAATGGCGCCTGATAAAAGTTGGCGTCAGCGTTATAGCGGAGATCGAGCATGGACAGCGTCAATTCGCCGCCAGTCACCACTACAGGGCGGCGAATACGCACCCAGCGCGGATCGACCGTCCCCGTATTCAGAAGCCGACGTATCGTCGCTTCGTTGTCCTCCATGCGCTCGCTCGCATCACCATCGACGGTCTGATGGATGGACTGATCGTAAACAGTGATGATGCTATTCTCGGCCAGGAAGGCGTACGGAACATAGATCTCACCGCCAGCACCGTTCATGAATTCGCCGATGGCACGTGCGACCGAGGTTTTGCCGTTGCCGGGCGGGCCGTAGATGAACACCGACTTGCCGCTGACGATGGCCGGTCCCAGTGCGCCGAACAGTTCTTCCTTGATTACGAGATGGCCAAAAGCCGCGCGTAACGGTTCCGGGCTGCACGAGATGCCCGTGACTGCCTGACGATAGGCCTGCTCGACATAGTCTTCCAGCGGCACCGGCGCGGGGCCGATATAGGCGCATTGCTTGACCGCCTCTTGCGCCCGTCGCCGGCCTAGCTCGGTCAACGTGAAACGGTAACTGACACGGCCGATCAAGTCACCGCCAGTCACTTCAATACACTTTTCGTCCTTCAGAAAACGCAGCGATTCTTCGATGACCTTGAATGGTAAGCAGAGAAACCGGGCCAAATCCAGCCCCAGCATCACGCCGCGCGAATACAGCGTCCGCAGGATCAGCTGGTTCATGAACGCAAGCGAGAGCCCAGCTTGCTGAAGCGAATCGGGAGCGGTCGGGGCCTCAGGAATAGCACCGGGCTCCCAGTCGACGGCCGACACCTTGTGGTTCGAGATCATGCTGCAGTACCCATGATGGTCGTATAAAGGAACTTATGTTCGCCGCCACTGGAGAATGAAGATACCCACGATAACCGCCAGCGTCGTCACTTGAATGATGCGCGTCCGGCTGTTAAAAGCACTCCACCACCAACTCGCAGTCAAGAGTCGCTCATGATCGGCGGTTTCCTGTGCGGCCTCTGATGACACCCTGCTGTTGAGTTCACCCGCGATCACGGCAGAATCGCCGATTGGTAGAGCCGCGAACACGCACAGCCACAAGAGACCACTTCTGAACAAATGATGATATCGCGAGAATATCATGACGCGGCCCCCGCTGCCCCTCGTTTGATGAATCCCTTGCAGCCATATGGTCCCAGCAGGAGTGCCAGTGGACGCAAACGCCACTGGCACGCCCCTGGACTTGCGATGCCCTTTGAATCCAGTCAACAGACAGGATTGTTACTCTAGTAACCCGAGCCACCGCCACCGCCACCGCCGCCACCAGCACCACCAGCACCACCACCCATCCCGCCACCACCCTGAGTGGCCACACCGGTAAACGGCAGGATGCCCTGGAAGTTGCTATACAACCGTGGCACGGCACCCTGGACCTGCAATGGCGGAGTATTGCCACCGATGGCCGTTGCTGAGATGCCGACCGGGGCCGGATCATGGATGGCCACGATGAAGTCGAAGCCCCGATTGCGGCCAGCCGTCAGTGCCGTCAAATACTTGTGCACTGCCTGCAGACGTTTGGAGTCCAGTTCGGAGCGTGCCATGGCGTAGGCTTCCGGCGGCGCTTTCGGGTCGTACGCCAAGTCGTGGGCGGTTTGCAGGTACACTTTCGGGTCCGGGTTGGGCCGCCGCCGGCTCAGGTAGGCCAGATGCTCGCGGCCATAGGCGTTGAGCCTATCCGTCGGCATGTTCTTGTCTGTCTCGAAAAAGTGATTCCACACCGTCTGGTCCAGCACATGCCCGTTGTGCGACTGGTTGATCACGGTTTCGAGGACGGAGTCACGCGCCATGTAGTTGTAGCGCTCCGGATAGCATGGATCAACGTGGTTGCGGCAACAATTGCAACCGGTGAATCCCGCGAGGGAAAGCGCCGAACCTCCCCCAACAAGCAATGCGGTCAGTGTTTTCTTGATGAATCCATTCATCGCCAATCTCCTCAAGTTTGGAGTTAGTTCTTCAACAAGTTTTCCATGATGTTGATGGCGGCCGGCCCCACCAGGACCACGAAAATGCCGGGAAAAATAAACAGAATCAATGGGAAGAGTAGCTGGACGGCTGTCTTGGCCGCCTTCTCTTCCGCGATTTGCTTCCGCCGCGTACGCATCGAATCAGATTGCACGCGCAGGGCCTGGGCAACACTGGAACCGAAACGGTCAGCCTGGATCAGGATTGCCGCCAAAGCGCGGACGTCGTCCACGCCGGTGCGCACGCCCAGATCGTGCAGCACCTCGCGCCGCGGGCGACCCATTTGCAGCTGGAAATTCGCCAGCGACAGTTCTTCGCAAATGACCTTGGCGTGGTCGCTCATCTCGTCAACGACCTTGCGCATGGCCGCATCCAGTCCCAGGCCACTCTCCACGCACACAACCAAAAGGTCCAAAGCGTCCGGCAACGTCAGAAAGATAGCCTCCTGACGCTTGCTTCGCAGGTACCAGAGAATCAAACTGGGTAAATAAAAGCCAACACCCGTGAGCAAGACTACCCATTGCAGCGTGCCGAAATTCAAGGGGCGGCCTGGAACAAAGATCACTATGCCCAGTACCAGAAACGTCACCAGGCTGGCGAGGCGCAGCCCAGAGTAGATCTTCGGTGCCGTGTCGCTGCGGAAACCGGCGTTTGCCAGCTTGATTTTCAGCGCCGCCTGCTCGACGTCAGTCTGCGGCATCATTGGAGAGGACAGGGCCTTGGCTGTCTCGATGATGCTTTGAAAGCGATCATTCTTGCCGCTGCTGGGGTCTTCGATGTCGGCCATGGATTGTGGCCGGCTCAATCGCGCCAGGCGCTCCGCCGCCCGGCTGTTCCGCTGCGACAGCGCAGACAGGATTGCCCAGATGCCTGCCACGATCCCAAAGAAGACCATGATCGGGATAATGTCTGCCAGGTACGGCATGGTTGCTACCTATTTACACCTTGATGTTCACAATCTTCTTGATCACCAGAGCGCCCACCAGCTGGGCGATCAGGGCAAACACACCCATCTTGACGCCGGTCGGGTGAGTCCACAGTTTCTCGACATAGTCCGGCTTGATGTGCAGCATGATGAGAAACAAGCCGAACGGCAGGGCAATGAGGATGATGCCGCTGAGACGCCCCTCCGCGGTCAGTGCTTTCACCTGCCCCAGGATGCGAAACCGCTCGCGAACGACATAGCCGATCTTGTCAAGGATCTCCGAGAGATCGCCACCCGTCTGCCGCTGAATCAATACCGAAGTTACGAAGAATCGCAGATCCAGGTTGGGGACGCGATCACACACGCTGCGCAGCGCGTCTTCAATAGGAATACCCAGGTTCTGTTCCTCGTAGACCCGGCCAAACTCGTCAGCGATGGGGGACGGCATCTCCTCGGCGACCACGTGCATACCGGCCGCCAGGCTATGACCGGCGCGCAAAGCGCGGGCCACCAATTCCAGCGCGTCCGACAACTGGGCAGCAAAGGCTTTCAGGCGCATGCGCCGTTTGTTGAGCAGCCAGCCGAAAGGGACGACGAACATCACCAGACCCGCAAGCGGCGTGAGATAGCTGGGAACTCCCGCCAGCCAGCTGCCCGTGGCGCCCAGAACTCCCAACACCAGACCAATGCCGAACAACGTGCTCGCGGAAATATGGCAATCCGCCTGCATCAAGATTTTCTGCAAGCTGGGAATGTTGGGAGTCAGCAAGTGGAGCAGGGAGCGTTTGTCGTTCTCGAAGGCGCTCTTCTTGAGAATGGATGCTGCTTCGTCGTCCTCCTTGCGGCGACGGCCGGTTAACAGGTCAAGACGGTCGGCAGTCCGGCTCGGAGTATCGGCAAGCACGAAAGCGACCAGGCCGACAACGCCGGCCACGGCCACAAACACCAGCAATGAAATCAGAATCGGTGTCATTGCACTGTCCTTAGGAAGTTTTCAACATTCCGTGTACATTGTTCAGGCATCTACTCTGTTGCGGAACGCTGGAAACGGAATAGCTCAAGGCTCAATCGCGTAGCAACACCCTTTCCTGAAAGAGGTTGGAAGGCAGCTTGATGCCAGCGGCTTCGAGGCGGCTGACAAACGACGGCCGCACTCCCGTCGCTTCAAATTGCCCGAACGCCCGGCCATTCTGGTCAATTCCCAGCTGCTTGAACCGAAAAACCTCTTGCATGATGATGGTATCTTGCTCCATGCTCATCACTTCGGTGATGGATGTGACCTTGCGCGGTCCACCCTGGAGGCGATTGGCCTGGATGATCAAATCGACGGCCGACGAAATCTGTTGTCGCATGGCCTTGATGGGCAGTTCCATGCCGGCCATCATGATCATGGTTTCGAGTCGGGCCTGGCCGTCGCGCGGACTGTTGGCATGCAATGTGGTCATTGAGCCGGAATGCCCGGTGTTCATGGCCTGCAGCATGTCCAGCGACTCGGCGCCGCGGCACTCGCCGATGATGATGCGTTCCGGGCGCATGCGCAGAGCATTTCGAACCAGGTCGCGCGTACTCACCGCGCCCTTGCCCTCGATGTTGGGCGGACGCGTTTCCAGGCGCACCACGTGTTCTTGCTGCAGCTGCAACTCGGCAGCGTCCTCGATGGTCACGATGCGCTCGTCTTGAGGAATGAAGCTGGACAGCGTGTTGAGCAAGGTCGTCTTGCCGGAGCCGGTGCCGCCACTGATGATGATGTTCATCCGCGACTTGATGCACGCCTCCAGCAACATGGCGATTTCCGGCGTGAACGCCTTGAAATTCAGAAGATCTTCGAGCTTGAGCGGGTTGGCGCCGAAGCGACGTATGCTCATGCTCGGCCCGTCTAGGGCCAGCGGTGGAATGATGGCGTTGACGCGTGAGCCGTCCGGCAAGCGTGCATCCACCATCGGCGACGTTTCATCCACACGCCGCCCGACCTTGGACACGATGCGGTCGATGATCTGCAGCAAGTGCTCGTTGTCGCGGAACTTGACCTCCGTCTTTTCCAGCTTGCCGCGGCGCTCGACAAAGATCTTGTGCGGGCCGTTGACCAGGATATCGCTGATGGTCGGATCCTTGAGCAGCACTTCCAGCGGGCCGAAGCCAAAAGTCTCGTCCAGTACCTCGTCGATGAGCCGCTCACGCTCCATGCGGTTGAGCAGCGGATTCTCGGTATCGCACAGGCGCTCGACGACAAGACGGATTTCCCGGCGCAGCGTGTCACCGGCCAGGTCGCTGACTCGCGACAAGTCGAGCTGGTCCACGAGTTTCGCGTGGATAAGCCGCTTGAGTTCCTCGAAACTCTTGTTGGAACTCCGATCGAGCCCGCCAGCCTGTGACAAGCCGCCAAGCCGACTGTAGTTGCCGGTTGATGACCCCAGGTTCTTCAAGCCACTCTGCAGCCGCGACATGGCTACTCCCTTGGCAACATGGAGTTCCGACTCCGTGCCACTCATATCTACCTAAACGAGAAGAAGCTCCTTCGCTCCTTTTTGGTTTCCTGTTCCTTGCCGCACAAGTCGTTGGCCAGGCCTACCAGGCTGAGGTGTGCCTTGCTGCGTGGGGAGTGCTTGAGTAATGGCACCCCCGCGTTGCGGGATCCGACCATGGCCTTGTAGTCATTGGGTATTTGCCAGTAGACCGGTTGCCCGATCGTCTCTTCGGCTTTGGGCAGCGAAATCTCGCCGTCCTCGGAGCCGACGCGATTGATGACCACACGCACCTTGTCGGCCATGCCGTCCTCAGTTTGCAACGTGTGCAGAATGCGAACGACGTTGCGCAAGCTGGTCAGCTCCAGATGCGCGATCAACAGAATAACGTCTGCCAGTCGCATCGCTGTGAAGTCGGTGGGCGTGAACCGCTTGCTCAGGTCGAGTACCAGATGCGTATAGCTTGCCCGCAGAAGATTGATGACGCGCTGGAGATGGTCTTCATGAATCAGACCGATGTCCTCCAGTTGCATCGGATGAGGCAAGAGTGACAGCCCGGTGTCGTGCTTGCACAAGGATCGGCGAAGAAAGGTCATGTCCAGCCGATCAATGTTCAGGGCCACGTCCGCCAGCGTATAATCCGGAATCAGGTCCAGGGCAACGTCGGCGTCACCCAGCGCGAGATCGAGATCGACGAGAGCGACATTGTGTCTCGGATCCTGGGCGAGATTGCAGCCAACGTTGACGGCCAGGCTGGTGCAGCCGACCCCGCCGCGCGAGCCAATGACTGCGACCACGAGCGATTCGACCTTTGAGATGCCGTTGGAAGTCGAGGTGCCGTCGCTGGCGATCCGGCCCTGCGCCAGCCGTTGCAATGCAATCAACAACTCTTCGAGCACCACAGGTTGCGTCAAGAACTCTTTGGCACCGGCACGTAGAGCTTGCAGAATTGATTGCCCGTCGCCGCGGGCACTCACTGCCAGAATGGGCATACCAGGGAATTCGCCTACCAGGTGCGAGATGAGCTGCAAGGCCTTGGCGTGGTCCGAGTCTAGCGACACCACGACAAGATCCGGATTCGATTGCCGCGCCACGTCAATAAAGAATTCGTAGCGTGAACACTCGGCCTCGAGCCATACCGTCTCCACCCCCAGGAGCAAGTTCCGGAGCGGTTCGCGTGTGGCATCCGAAGGATCCACGATGGCTACGCGTTGCACGTCCTTCATCGGTACCACCGAAAAAAAGCTGCCTTTCGAACAATCTGGGCAATAGTCGTTTGGAACAGGTCACCACCCCGCCCCAAGTGTCATCGAGCCGCTTGCATCCGGAACGGCTCTTAAGACCACTAGAACCGTAGCATTATTTCCGGTGTCATCCAAATTCTCGGCGCGAAAAACCCGGTTTCGGGTCTGAAACCGGGTTTCGCGCGGGTTAATGCTCGGCCTGCATGCTGTTCGGGCCGCAGAGAAATTAAGAATCATGAGCGAGAAAAACGACCCTACGGGTAGTTATTCCGCCGGAGCCAGCAGCGGCCCTGCGGGCAGCGGCTGCGGGATCAGAATCTCCGTGCTTTCCTCGAAACCGGCCGAGCCGGCGGGCTGGATCAACCGCTGGGTCGGGGCCTGCGGCAGCATGTCACTGGGGCCGGGGAACGGATTCGGGGGCGTCGTTCCGGGCACGCCACTCGGGACGGGGAGGCCGCCTGGCAGCGGAACGGCGCCCGGCATCGGCATGGCGTTGGGGAACGGACTGGGCCTCATCAACGCGGGTGCGCCGTGTGCGGGAATCGTACCGTTATTCGGCGAGTTGACGTACGCCGGTCGATGACCCGGACAGCAGATGGTCCGCTGTCCGCGCGGCGCCTCCAGGATGCCCTCAAGGAACAACTCGAAGTCGTCGGGGCTGCGCGTTTCCTGACCAGGCAGAAGCTTGGGAATCTGCAGGCAATCCAGAGGATCAACCAGGTGCGGCGTGATCAGGATCAACACCTCTTTCTCTTCCTCCCTGTAACTCACGGTGCGAAACAGGTAGCCGAAGTACGGCATGTCGCCGAGACAGGGAACCTTGTTGGCCTGGCCCGTGACTTCGTTCTGGATCAAGCCGCCGATGGCAAGCGTCTGCCCGTCTTCCATCTGCACGGCAACGCGGGCCGCCCGGGTGTTGAAACCCGGAGCAGCGATGGGGCTGACGCCGCCGACGGCGACCGCGAAGCGATTGTCGAAGTTGCTGATTTCCGGCTGCACTTCCAGGTGAATCTTGCCGTTGCCCAGCACCACGGGCAAGAAATTGATAACCGTGCCGAAGTTCTTGTAGGTGACATTGGTTCCGCCAAGCGACGAGGTGATGATGGGAGTCTGGCCGCCATCCACGAAATAAGCAGGCCGACCGCTCAGTGTCACGACCCGTGGTTCGGCCATGATCTTTACCACATTCTCGTTGCGCAGAGCCGTCAGGAACCCGAAGAATCCGTAACTCTGGCTATCGGACACCGCAAAAGCGGCGTTGGGCGTGGACACCAAATTGCTGATCGGCGCCAGCACGTTGAGCAGGGTTCCTGCCGCCGAGAACGAGTCGCCGGGGGCTTGATTCTTGAACGTGTTGCCGATGAACTGAGTCCGGCTGGTCTGGAACCATTCGAATCCCATGTTGCGCAGCTCGGTGCGGTTGACGACGGCGACGACTACGTCCAGCTGCACCTGCTGCACGCCGCCGACCGTCATGCCGTTAATGATGCCGCGACCTGGCTGTGCCTCGCCGAATACGCCGCGGGCAATTTCGAGAACGGACTGGATAGTCTCCGGATTGGCGACGGTGCCCGTGATGATCGTGGTTGAACCGCTCGGAACGGCGTCAACGATGGCCGTTGGAATTGCCTTGCGAACCAAAACGAGGAATTCCTGTCGCAGCTGCTCATTCGACTTGCCGACGTAGATTTCATAGACCTCGTCATTGCCGACGTTGTCCGTCAAGGTGATCTTGGTGATGCCGGTTTTCTCGCCCTTGACGAGCGCGGTCCGTGGGTCGTCCACCTTGATGGTGATGGTGGCAATAGCCGGGTTTTCGCTGCGTGCGCCCCGGATGAATTGCTTGTTGGTCATCTGCAACGGGACGGTCGAGCCGAGAGGTACGTCGAGGCGCGGCCCGCCGACAACCTGTTGCGCGGCGGCATGCGGCCCCAGTTCTCCCAGGCTTATGAGTCCCAGAGCGGCGAGCGCCAGGATCATAAGGCATCGGCACTTGTTGCGGTGCATCCTTTCACCTCTCGAATTAGATGTGCAGGATAGGTGCTGGCACCCACCTGGATCCCTCGCTGCGATTGCGAATCTCAATGGCGAGGCTTCCGTCCCTCGCCCTGCGTCTACACCTCACTACACACGGTCAAAAGAAATTCGGCGGCACGGGCGTCGCCTGTCCTGGCGGAACGCCATTGGGCGTTGCGCCCGGCGGCTGTAACTGCGGCGGCACGGCCGGATTCAACGGCGGCATCGCCGGCGGCGTGCTGGGCGGATCCAATCGCGGAACCACGGCTCCTTCTTGAGGCAATAGCCGCGAAGAGATGACCTGATTGTTCTCGTCCAGCTTGAATTCCACACGATCTTGCTTGTTGCCGTTGGTGATGATCGTCACATGGTAGCGAAACTTTGGCGCTTCCTGCTCCGGCGTTGGCGCTTCCGGTTTGACCTCTGGCACAACTTCCGGCTTCACGTTCAAGGCAGGCCCTTCACTTTCGGAGCGACGGTCGCCGTACAGGGAGTCGCCGGTGGTCGCAGCAAGGTCGATGCGCTTGTCGTCGCCGAAAGCTCGCAGCGCCAGGCTCAGCTGTCCCATTTCTTTCGCCAGGTTGACCTTCTGAACGTCTTCGGGTTTCAAAGCAACGGTCACCGTCGTGGCCGGCAAGGCTCCCTTGCCATCCGCCACCGTCTGCTGGTCCGCCGCCAACACGAGAACGTTCTGCAACAGCGTCGTCGAATGCGACTTGCCCTCATCGCCGCGGCGCACCGTGGAGATGATGTCCACGCGCGAAAGTGGCAAAGCGGCGAAGCCGCCTGCGATCGACTCGATGCTGACGCGCAGGCCGATGGCACGGTAGCCCTTCTGCAACAGATGTTGCATGAGGGCGTCCTTGTCGCTCATCAGGTCCTCGGCACGAACGTGATCGCCTTCACGCAAGCGCTGCTTGAGAACGCGGCCCTTGATCTGATCGTAGCTTTCGATCGCGTCCTTGGGCTCGGTACCGCGTACGTACTCCTTGGGGATGAATGCATCCGGCGGATTCGTTATGGACGTGCCCGTCGGCATTTCCTTGCGTGCCACCAGGACCTTGACGGTCTCCGGCGCCTCCTGCGTACGTTCGGCCAGCAACCGGCTGGTCATGTAGCTAGCCCCCAGGCCGCACGTGACCGCCATCACCAGCAGGATCATCGTTTTCGGTTTCATCGGTGAACCTCCGTTTGGGTGCTATTCCCAGCGGTTCCGGTTCACCGGTGTGGCGGGAAAAGCAAGTCGAAGAAACGTGCGCGTTTCCCGCCACGATGCTATTTTCGACCGAGCGGGAAGAATAACTTGAACTTTTACGGTTGCAGTGAAGCTATCGGTTTTGCGTTCTTTGCCGCCGACCCGATAACCTGGGCGATCTGGCAAGTTTCAAGTTGCGAGTTTCAAGTCAAGACTCGCAATTCTCAGAAACCGTGCAGGTAGATCAGATAGCCGACAAAGCCAATGCACAGCGGCACGCCGTAGGGCAACCGGTGCCAGCGAGGACGTCGCTTGTTGGCGCGATTGGCGACCTCGCCGATGCTGGGTGATGTGAACAGGTCGCCGACAATCTCCTTCACGTTGGCCACGTTCTGCCGGTAGCGCCCACGAAGCATCATCATCGCCATGCCGATGACACCACCAACGATGGTGCCGGCGCAGAATGCGTAGACGATGATCCAGAGTCCATCCGGCAAACCGTAGAACGCGCCCATCCAGGCTCCGAAGCCCATGGTCATCTTGACGTCGCCGGCACCCATGCCGCCGATGGCGTAAATGGGCAGCATCAGGCCGAAGGCCAGCAGAGTGCCGAGCAAGCTGGCGCCGACACCTCCCTCCCCGGCTCCCAGGCCAAAGTTATTGCACACGCCAAGCAGCCAGCCGCTGATGATGAGAGGAAACGTCAAGCGATTGGGAACCTTGAACTTCCACCAGTCGATGACGGCGGCGGCGATCATACCTGCGCAGATGACCAGGAGTGGCCAGTTAGCTGCTGTGAAAAGACTCATGAACGACATCCTCCAACGCACCGAGATGCAAAATCAGCAAGCAAGCACGATACAAGGCGAGCCGCAGAGCACGTGGCCCCGCGGCTCGCCAAATTCAATGGCCCGCAGCGCGAGCCCAACCGCTTCACCCGGTTTCTCGACTAGGAAGCGAGGGTGGTCGCAACCGTGTTGAACTTGGTGTTGACATTGGTGCCGATGGCCGTGATGGCGGTAATGCACACCACAATGATCAGGGCCAGCATGACGGCGTACTCAACCGCGGTCGGGCCGTCTTCACGCGTCAGCAAGTCCACAAAAAACTTACGCATCGTTCGTTCCTTTCAGGAAAGAAGCCTCATTTCCGTCCGGCCGATTGCACCCCGCAGCCAACCTGAACTCGGAAAACCCTATGAAGAAACACTACCACTACGCAGCATCTAGGAACCTCCAAGCGCCTGGCTCAAGACCGGGTTGGCAAACTTGGTGTTCGTGTTCGTACCCACCGCGGCGATGGAGACGGCGCACACCGCGATGATCAGGGCAAGCATGACTGCATACTCCACCGCCGTCGGTCCATCTTCCGAGCGATAGAGCTCGGCGAGTCGGTTCAGGAAGTCACGCATGTCAATGCCCCTTCGTCATTGGGCCGCCCTTTTTTCAAGGCCGCCTGGCAACTCCATCTCGCTGGCTTGGCAATGGGCACGCAGAGAGAACGGAGGGGAGATTGACGATTCCCACACCCGCCCATCCCTTCGGTGGCCCGGTTGCCCGTTGTGACGGACCCGCAGCTTTGCGCTGCCGCCTGGTCGCGGCATTGCCTTTTCGAGGATGAAGAGGTTATCAGAAGAACTTTCGAGTTATCGCGGCCGCCACCAATTCCATGCAGCCGCGAGCATCCTCGATCCCTCCGATGTCGAAACCTTAGGTTGCGGAAAGAGGTCAGTCAAATCTCGCGCTCATTTTTTCACTGTTTTTTCCCATCTGACCGAACGCGACAGCAAGAAAATCGCCTCTTGTTCCTATAATCTCCAGCAGACACGCGCCACGGTTTTCTGAGAGTTTCACGCCGGATCTTCCGCCATGTTCCACACGCTCACCATCATTGGTGTCGGCTTGATCGGTGGCTCGATCGGCATGGCGGCCAAGGAACGCGGGCTCGCCCGGCGCGTTCTGGGCGTTGGCCGGACACGCGGCAGTCTCGAGCGTGCGTGTGCCCTGAACGCGATCGATGATGGTTTTCTCGACTTCGCCGGCGCCGTACGCGAGGCCAGCATCGTGGTTCTTGCCACACCGGTGGATCGTATCGCCGCGCAAGCTGTGGAAGCCGCCAGGCATTGTCCCTCCGGGGCCCTGCTCACGGACGCCGGCAGCACCAAGGCAAAGCTGGTGGCGGAAATCGACAAGCACCTGCCAGGCCATGTGTACTTCGTCGGCAGCCATCCACTGGCTGGCTCGGAGAAACGCGGGCCGGAGTTCGCGGCAGCAAACCTGTTTCAGGATCGCTGGACAGTCATCACGCCGACGCCGCGCAGCGACGGCGGCGCCGTGGAACGCATTCGCGCGTTCTGGACGGCCCTGGGCGCGCGTGTCAAGTTGATGTCACCCGAGGAGCATGACCGGGCGCTGGCGCTGACGAGTCATCTGCCGCACCTGCTGTCCGCGGCACTAGCGGGTCTGCTGCCGGCTGAGCTGTTTGAGCTGGCTGCCACCGGGTTTCGCGACACGACGCGCGTGGCCGCCGGTGACCCCGAACTGTGGACGGCCATCTTCGCCCACAATCAAACAGCCGTCCGTGACGCGCTCGGCCAGCTCACGCATCGGCTTGGCGACTTCGGCCAGGCTCTCGACGCCAGCGACTGGAAGGCGATGGACGCGCTGCTCACTCAAGCCAAGAAGGTACGCGATGCTCTGGGAAGTTGAGATAATCCCGCGCCGCTTCGATTCCGAGTCCGAGCGTGTCTGCCGCGAGCACGAACTGCTGACGCACACGCACTGTGCCGTGCCGCTGGTCGAGCGTTCCACGCGTGGCTTTCTGCTGGAAGGCAATCTACGCCGAGAGCAAGCAGAGTTGCTGCGCGACGAGTTGCTGGTGGACACGCTGGCCGAACTGGGCCGCCTTGTCGAGGCGGGTGCCGTACAGTCACTGTCAGTCGATGGCCGGGAAATACAGCCATTTGCCACGGTTTTGCTCAAGCCGGGCGTCATGGACCCGGTCGCCCAGAGCGTCGCCGAAGCTGCCCGCTATCTGCGAGTCCCCCTCACGGGCGTGCGCACGTTTCGCCGCTATTACGCAGCGGCCCCCATGCCTGACGATGCCCGCGATACCCTGTTTCGCAAGGTCCTTGCCAACGAGGCGATCGAACAGGTCATCGAGGGCGTACTGCGGCTCGATCATCTTACTCCCGGCTCCTCCTATCAGTTTGAACGGCTCGAGGTGCCGATTCGCGAGATCGACGACACGGCTCTCGTGGCCGTCAGCCGGACGGGCGGGCTTTCGCTCAATTTCGCCGAAATGCAAGCCATCCAGAAACATTTCCGCTCTCTGGGCCGCGAGCCGACGGATGTGGAACTGGAGACGCTGGCCCAGACGTGGTCGGAGCATTGCTCGCACAAGACTCTCAAGGGGACGATTGAATTGACGGACGAGGCCGGGGGCGTGCGGCGCTACGACAACCTCCTGAAGGAAACCATCTTCGGCGCCACGCAAGAGATTCGCCGCCGCCTCGGCAAGGACGACTGGTGCGTCTCCGTCTTCGAGGACAACGCCGGCGTGGTTCGTTTCGACGACTGCTTCAACGTCTGCTTCAAGGTCGAGACCCACAACCATCCGTCGGCCATCGAGCCGTATGGCGGCGCCAATACCGGAATCGGCGGTGTCATCCGCGATCCGCTCGGCACCGGACTCGGCGCCAAGCCGATCTGCAACACCGACGTCTTTTGCTTTGCACCGCCCGACACACCTCCAGAAAGCTTGCCGGCCGGCGTGCTTCATCCGCGCAAGGTGATGCACGGCGTGGTGGCCGGCGTCCGCGACTACGGCAACCGCATGGGAATCCCCACCGTGAACGGCGCGGTGTGTTTCGACACGCGCTATCTGGGCAACCCGCTGGTCTATTGCGGCACCGTCGGGTTGATCCCGGTCCATCGCTGCGTCAAGCAGCCGAAGGCGGGCGATCTCATCGTCGCCGTGGGCGGCCGCACGGGACGCGACGGCATCCACGGAGCGACGTTCTCCTCCATCGAGTTGACCAGCGAATCGGAGACAGTGAGTTCCGGCGCCGTGCAGATCGGCAACGCCATCACAGAGAAGAAGTTACTCGATGTGATCTTGCAAGCGCGTGACCTGGGTCTTTATCACGCGATCACCGATTGTGGCGCGGGCGGCTTCAGTTCGGCCGTCGGCGAAATGGGCGAAAAGCTCGGTGCTTCCGTCCACCTCGACCGCGCACCCCTCAAGTACGAGGGCCTATCCTACACCGAGATATGGATCTCCGAGGCCCAGGAACGCATGATCCTGGCCGTGCCGCCGGAGCGCTGGCCGGCGCTGGAAGCGCTGTGCCGTGGCGAGGATGTCGAGGCCACCGCCATCGGCACGTTCGAGGAAACCGGCAAGCTGCGACTCTTTTATTGCAATCAGCAGGTCGCCGACCTCGACATGCACTTCCTGCACGATGGAAGACCCGACATTACGAGGCGAGCGATCTGGACAGGCGAGCCTGTCGCCGAGCCACGGACCTTGCGGAATCTCGACGATGGTGCGGCTCGGCAGGAGCCTCGCCCTCCCGCGGAGCCTTGCGCTCCCGTGGAGTCTCGTCCTCCCGTGGAGTCTCGCCCTCCCGTGGAACATCACCCGGCCGCGCGTCCCGGCGAGGTTTTGCTCGCAATCATGTCGTCGTACAACGTGTGCAGCAAGGAATGGATCATCCGCCAGTATGACCATGAGGTCCAAGGCGGCACGGTGATCAAGCCGCTGGTCGGCGTCCACGACGACGGCCCAGGCGACGCGGCGGTCGTCACGCCCGTGCTCGGCAGCCGGCAGGGTCTCGCAGTCGGTTGCGGCATCAATCCGCGCTACGGCGATCTCGATGCGTACGCGATGGCGGCGGCAGCCATCGACGAGGCGGTTCGCAACGTCGTGGCTGTTGGCGCCGATCCGCGCTTCATCGCCCTGCTCGACAATTTCTGCTGGGGCAATACCGACAGGCCGGAAGTGCTCGGGTCGCTGGTTCGTGCCGCCGAGGCCTGCCGCGACGTGGCCCTGGCCTTCAACATGCCGTTCATCAGCGGCAAGGACAGCCTGAACAACGAATTCCGCGCCGGCGACAGGACTATCACGATCCCGCCGACGCTGCTCATCAGCGCCATGGGCCGGGTGCCGGACGTGCGCCGCTGCGTCACCATGGATCTGAAGGAACCTGGCAATCTCTTGTTCTTGATTGGCGTCACGCGCGATGAGCTGGGCGGCTCACACCTGCACCTGGTCACGGGGCAGAACGGCGGCACAGTCCCGCAAGTGGACCTCGAACTGGCCCCGCGGATCTTCGCAGCGCTGCACACGGCCATCGCTGCCGGCCTGGTGCGTAGCTGCCACGACCTGAGTGAGGGCGGCCTGGCCGTCGCCCTCGCGGAGATGGCCTTTGCCGGCGACATCGGCGCCGATGTCACCGGCCTGTCAGCGCGGCCTTTGCCCGATTCCGTCGAGCTGTTTTCGGAGTCGACGTCGCGCTTTATCGTTGAAGTGATGCCCGAGCATGAAGCAACGTTTCGCGAACGAGCAAGCTCGATTCCTGTTCAGCTACTGGGCAGGACGGTTGCCGACAAGCGACTGCGTATCGCCGGCGCGAACGGTGAATGGATCGTGTGGCTGGCGCTGGACGAACTCAGGGACGCGTGGCAAAAACCGTTGCGATAGAACAAAGAGAACTGGACTTGACTCAGATAAGAGCCCTGCTAGACTTTGCCATGTAAAGTTCAATCGGTCCAGGGACCGATGTATTCACTGTGAGGGGCACACTCCCTCCGGGACGAGCCATGGAACTCCACGAAGCCCTGACGCAGATTACCGAGATTCGCCAGCAACTGGCCCGGACCGAGGTGTTTCGGGGTTACCGGGCGCTGCCGATCGCTTTTTCAGGCGTGCTGGCCCTGGGCACGGCGGCGGCGCAGTCGATCTGGCTCCCGGAGCCGATGGCCAACGTTGCCATCTATCTCACGCTCTGGCTAGGGGCTGCGTTCCTGAGCATGCTGGCCACCGGCATCGAGATGATCTGGCATCTGCGCCATCGCGCCTCCACGCTCGAGCCCGAGAAGACACGGCTGGCGCTGGAGCAGTTTTGCCCGGCCATCGCGGCCGGCGGACTTGTCACGCTGGTGCTGGTGCGGCACGCTCCCGACAGCGTGTGGATGCTTCCCGGCCTGTGGAACCTGCTCTTCAGTCTCGGCATTTTCGCGTCCTGGCGGCTGTTGCCGAAAGCGACCCTGGCCGTCGGCGCGTTTTACTTCATGGTCGGCATGCTGTGCCTGGCCTTCGCACAAGGTGAATACGCTTTGAATCCCTGGTTGATGGGATTGCCTTTTGGCATCGGCCAGCTGACCACGGCGGCGATCCTTTACTGGGCCCTGGAGCGGCGACATGGCGAAGAACAAGAACTTGCCTGACAGCCCAGGCCGATATGCCTACGACGGGCTGGACCGCGTCATTCACGAGAAGGCCCGACTCGGCATCCTCACGTCGCTGGCGGGCCATCCGCAGGGACTGGTCTTCAACGACCTCAAGGACCTGTGTTCCTTGACCGACGGCAATCTGAGCCGGCACCTGCAGATCCTCTGCGAAGCGAGCCTGGTCGAGGTCTGGAAGAGCTACGGCAACAATCGGCCGCAGACGCTGGTCCGGTTGACCCCCGCCGGGCGGCAACGATTCCTGGATTATGTGCACGTGCTGGAGAGCGTTGTGACCGACGCGCTGGCCATGACACCCGCCAGCAACGACAAGCCGCGGCTGCTGCCCGGCCTGACGCCGCAGTAGTTTTTTTGCAACCATGCTTTGCCCGGCAAAGCGGTTACGCGGTGCCCCGATTCGCGGTTCATGGACTGGATCGCCAAAGATTGAAAGGAAGCGCGCATGCAAGTTCTGCTGGCAGATGTCGCGGGCATGTGCTTCGGCGTCCGCGACGCCCTGGCCGTGCTCGACCGGGTCGAGCGCCCCGATCAGGTCACCATCCATGGTGAGCTGGTGCACAATGAAGCGGTGCTGACGCGGTTGCGCGACCGCGGCTTCCGCATGCTCGCGGAAAACGGACGCCGATCGCTCCCCGTCACCGAGACGGTGCTCATCACCGCCCACGGCATCAGCGACAAGGAGCGGCGGCGGCTGGAGTCGGCCGGCAAGGCGCTCGTGGACACGACCTGTCCCCTCGTCGCTCGCGCTCATCAGGCGGCGCAGAACCTGCAGCGCGACGGTTATTTCGTGATCGTCGTCGGTCGCCCTGGGCATGTCGAAGTGCAGGGGATCGTCGAGGACTTGAGCGATTTCGCGGTCGTGGAACGCGTCGAAGATGTGCGCCGCTACCCGTCGCGCCGGCTGGGGATCATGTGCCAGACGACCACGCCGGCGCGTCTGGCCGCAGCGGTGCGCGAAGCGATCGCGAAGCAGAATCCCGATGCCGAGATTCGCTTCGTCGATACGATTTGCCATCCCACCAAGGACCACCAGAAGGCCCTGGAGCGTTTGCTCGAACAGGTTCAAGCGATGGTGGTGGTCGGCGGCAAGAACTCGAACAACACCCGCGAACTGGTGGCCCGCTGCCAGGAGCGTGGCGTCACGGCCTTCCATGTCCAGTCCGCCGCCGATCTCGACCCCGTCTGGTTTGCCGGCATGCGCACAGTCGGCCTCACCGCCGGCACCTCCACCCTCGACGCCAGCATTCAAGAGGTTCGCGCCGCGCTACAAGAGATCGCGTAAGCCTGTGTCCCACGGCGCGTTCGGGAAGTGTAGATGGATAGTGGTTGCTATCAATGCTCGGACTGTTCGCTTGCGGAGTCGTTGCGTTCATAGTCGGACGGCGGAGGTTGTGGGTAGAATAATTGAGAAATGCAACTGATGAGGCCACCTCCCGCTGCACCGAAAACACCAAAGAAGACCGCGCCGATGGCCATCGACAACTCCTTGCTCATGATCGGAGCAGGCTCGGAATCGAAACCCCGGCAGCCGTACACAGCGCCACACAGGACACCTGCAATCATTCCGCGTAGCACGCATTTGCTAAAATTCATTTACTTGAGCTCGCTTGCTTTGCGGCGCGCCCGCAAGAATAATGTACTCACATCAAAGGAGCATGGCATGCCGACCCTGATAGCCAAGCCGACCCGAATCGAGGCGGCCGGCAACAAGCCGAAGTTGATCGATGAGTTCATTGGCCGGGTCAATAGCCGGGATGACGCGATCAGCGTGGCGCACATGCGCAGTCCATCGGGGTGGGTGGAACCGGGGCAGACGCCCGAGTTCAACGAGTTCACCATCGTGCTCAAGGGAACGCTGCGCGTGAAACACAAGGCGGGGACCATGGACGTGAACGCTGGACAGGCCGTCGTCGCCCACAAGGGCGAATGGATTCAGTACAGCACCCCCGGGCCGGACGGCGCCGAGTACATCGCCATCTGTCTGCCGGCCTTCTCGCCGGCAACGGTGCACCGCGACGCCGAGTAAATATTCGTTGCCGGGGGTAAGAGACCGGGGTGGCAACGCAACGGATCCGTTTTAGGGCTTCGCGCCTCGACCTATGCAGTAGAGATGCGAATCGGTTCGATAGATCATCTGGTCGCCAGAGATGGCTGGCGAAGCGGTGATGCGTTCGCCAAGACTGTTGGTGGCCACCAAGCGGAACTCTCGGCCGGCCTTGACGACATACGTCTTGCCGGCGTTGTCGCTGACATAGACATGTTTGTTGCCGGCAACCGGTGACGAGTTGCATTCGCCGGCCAGCCGTTCGCGATAGACCTCGTCGCCCGTCTTGCCGTCGAGGCAGACGAGCACGCCGTTGTCCAGGAGCGAGTAGAGCAGGCCGCGATAGAAGAGCAGCGATGGCTCGACCGGGCCTGGCTTCTTGCTGACCCAGATTCTCTCGGGCGGCTTCTGGTCGCCGCGCAGGCGGATGGCGTGGATCAGGCTCTGCCGCCAGAGTTGCAGGTAGACGACGCCGTCGGCGTGAACTGGGCTGGAGATGATTTCGCCATTGTACGGTCCCGAACCCTCGCCATAGCTCCATAGCTCGGCGTGCGACCTGGCATCAAAGGCGGTGAGCCGGTTCTGTCCCGGCACCAGGAGATCGCGCTGCCCGTGGTGCTCGACCAGCAAAGGCGTGGCGTGGGCCGTGCCGATGGGCCGTTCCTTCTTCCAGGCAATGTCGCCGGATTGCCGATCCAGCGCCAGCAGGAAGCACGGCCCCTTGTGATGGTTCCACGGAAAGAGCACGCCATCGTCCACGACCAGCGGGCTGAGGCAATAACCCCAGGCCATCTTTGGGTCGCCGAAGCGCGGCAGGTAGCGCGTCACCCAGGACAGCTTGCCGTCGTGGGAATAGCGAGCAACATCGGCGTTGCCGAAGGCAACATAGACGGCATCGGCCGTGACCGCGGGGGTGTTGACGGCCAGGTTGGACTTCTTGTTGGTCGATTGATTGACGCCAAATCCAAAGTCGTGCCGCCATAACATCTTGCCCGTAGCGCGGTGATAACACAGCGTGAGCAGCGACTTCTTGTTGCCTTCCTGGGTCTGCGAGGTGATGAACACGCGCTGGCCGTACACGGCCGGTGAGCTGGTGCCCCACCCGGGCAGCTTCACGGACCAGCGAATGTTGTCCTCGACGCTCCAGCGCAACGGCAGCTTGCCGCCGTCGGCGACGCCATCCGCATTCGGACCGCGCCAGCGCGGCCAGTCGGCGGCAGAGAGCTTTGACTCGTCGGCAGCGGTCAAAGGTGTCAAGAGGAGCCATGCAACCAGTATTGCCAGGCAAGGTAATGTGGATTTCATGCGATTGTCGTATGCGCCGTAGCCCTTGCGGACAAGAAACACCACGGTTGCCGGTACGCGCAGATTACTTTAGGATGCTAGATGGTCATTTCATGACTCCCTGGTAGCAACTCGAACAATTGCGGAGAAGAACACGAGAATGTCTGCAACCCTAGAACTGACCGGTGACGGGATCCAGCTGTCTCCGAAGGAGATGTCGCGGTACAGCCGGCACCTGATCATGCCGGAAGTCGGCGTTGACGGGCAGAAGAAACTCAAGGCGGCGAAGGTCCTGCTGATCGGCGCCGGTGGTTTGGGAGCTCCGCTGGGACTGTATCTCGCCGCGGCTGGAATCGGCCGGATTGGCCTGGTCGATTTCGACGTTGTCGATTTCAGCAACCTGCAACGGCAGGTCATCCACGGCACGCCGGACGTTGGCCGGCCCAAGCTGCATTCCGCGCGCGACCGCATTCAGGCCATCAACCCGGAAGTCGTCGTCGATCTCTACGAGACCCGGCTCACCGCCAAGAACGCCATTGGCATAATCGAGCCGTACGACTTGATTATCGACGGCACCGACAATTTTCCGACCCGGTATCTCACCAATGATGCCAGCGTGCTGCTGGGCAAGCCGAATGTCTATGGCAGCATCTTTCGATTCGACGGCCAGGCATCGGTATTCTATCCGCCGCACGGGCCGTGCTATCGGTGCCTGTATCCAGAGCCGCCGCCGCCCGGCGAGGTGCCGAGCTGCGCCGAGGGTGGCGTGCTGGGCATCCTTCCTGGGCTAATCGGCTGCATCCAGGCGACAGAGGCTGTGAAGCTGATCCTGGGCCGTGGGTCACCGCTCATTGGCCGGCTGCTGCTTTACGACGCCCTCGAGATGCGTTTCCAGGAGTTCAAGGTTCGCCGCAATCGCAATTGCCCGCTGTGCGGCGACAGGCCGACCATCACCAAGCTCATCGACTATGAGGAATTCTGCGGCGTCCGCGGCCAGGAGGCGCCGCCGGCGGCAACCGGCGCGCAGACCTGGGAAATCACCGTCGAGGAATTGAACACCCGCGTGAAAAATGGCGAGCCGGTAGTCATTCTCGACGTGCGCAATCCGCCGGAATTCGAGATTTGCCGGATCGCCGGCAGCGTGTTGATCCCACTGGCCGAGTTGCCCGGCCGGCTCGGCGAACTGGACCGTTCCAAGGAGATCATCGTTCACTGCAAGAGCGGAATGCGCAGCGCTCGGGCGGTACAGTTCATGCGCGAACAAGGCTTTACGCGCCTGAAAAATCTCAAGGGCGGCATCCTGGCGTGGGCCGAACGGATCGATACCGAGATGGCGACGTATTAGCCCGGCTGCGAAATGCGTCAGAATCCCGGGAGCCGCTTGCGCGCCTGCGCCGGTCGGCACTGAGCCCAGCCAGGAGATTCTTGGTAAAGCCATGATTCAGTGCACCTGTCCCAATTGTGGCAAATCGTTGAGGGCCGGCGACGACAAGAGCGGCGTGCTGATTGCCTGTCCGCAATGCCGGCACAAATTTCGCTTGCCCGAGGCGGAAGACACGAACGCGCGAGCTGTCCCCCGCGCCCGCCAGACTCCGCCGCCCGTGCCGGCGGCCGCAGAATACGAGCCGCCGCGCCTGCCCAGCTTTGAGGCTGAGCCGCACCAGGCCTCCGGGAATATCCCCGCGCTTGGGGCCATGCTCGTGCTGGTCCTGGTTCTTGTCGCCGGCGTGGCGAGCGGCTGGCTGGCCAGCTTCATCGGCCAGTGGTTCTACCTGATCTTCGTATTTCCGATTGCCATCGGTGTGGTGGTCGTCATGGCCGGCTGGCTGGGCATGCATGCCGGAAAGGTGACCAGTCCGTGGTTTGGAGTCGTGGCCGGAATGCTGGGTGGCATTGTCGCCATGGCGGCGATGCACTACTTCGATTACGTTCACAGCGGCGCCAGGGAGGCGGGCTTGACATTTGGCCAGTTCATCGACGCGCAAGCGACGGCAGGCGTGCAGTTGCTCGGCCGAGCCGGACGCGGCGGCGGCATCAACCTCGGCTACGTCGGCACCTTCATCTACTGGGGCATCGAGATTCTGGGCGTCCTGTTCATGTGCTGCATTCTGGGCGTGATCATTGCCGGCACGCCGTTTTGCGTGGACTGCAACCGCTGGAAGGAAAAGAGGGACCTGGGCACGCGCATGGTCCTTATGGACGGCGATCGAGCCAGGACCATCGAACTGCTGCAAAAGGACTTCGCCGAAGGACAGCTGGAGCGCTTCGACGACGGCGGCAACGACGACGACACTCTGAAGATCGCGATGACGGCTTACGTTTGTCCGGGCTGCGCGGCGTCCGGCGTGGACGCCCAGCTCCACTGGTTTGACGTCGATAGCGAGAATAAACCTGCCAAGCAGGACCTGCCGTTGATCTCGTTTCCCCCCGAAGCCTTGCCCGTATTTGAATCGCTGTTTCGACCCGAGCGGAAAAAGGACGGGCCCCGCGAGGAGCAAGACGAGGCAGAACAGCAGCCGCGCCATAGAAAGAGAATACGGGGCGATGCCTAGCCGCGCTAAAACTGCAAGGGTAACGACAATGAACAAGATCGACTGGCTGTACCACCGCAAGTCCTGAACGAGCTGCCAGAAGGCTCAAGGGTTCCTTGAGTCCAACGTCGTCGGCATTTCGCAAGTCCAGGATGCGAGCAAGCAAAAACAGGGCCCCAAGGAGGCCCTTGCCCTGGCGCGCGCCGCAAGCAAGGTCGTCGCCGCACGCGGGAAAAAGATCGTCACTTTCGACATGAAAAACGACAAGCCGGACGACGAGACGCTGCTGGCGCATCTTCTGGGTCCGTCCGGCAACTTGCGGGCGCCGACCATCCGCAAGGGCAAGACGCTGCTCGTGGGCTTCAGCGAGGAAGCTTACAAGGAGCTGATAAAGTAATCCTTTGTGTCCGGCGAATCGTCGATATAGGGAACCTCCGTCACGATTCGTACTCGCGCATCCTTTCAATGAGAGGGCATCGATATGCGACATAATTGGCTCATGCTGGCGGCATCGCTAGCCCTGGCCGGCGCTGTCCCGGCAACGCTCGACGCTGCCTGCTGTTACTTCTCGGCCAAGAACGCCGACATTCTGCAGCCGGCCCAGAAGGCCTTCATCACCTGGGATCCGGAGAAGAAGCTCGAGAGCTTCACCGTGCAACCCAAGTTCGAGGGCAATGCCCAGGACTTCGGCATGGTGATCCCGACGCCGTCGCGGCCTACGCTGCATGAGATGCCCCGCGACTTCTTCAAGCACCTCGCGGTATTCTCCATCATGAAGAAGCGCGAGTTCCCGCATTCCAACCTGCTGCCCGTGCGGCGTCTGCGCAATCTTGGAGCCTTTGCCAAGGGGCGCGGCGGCGCTCGCGAGGAGAGCGAAAAGCTCTCCGAACAGTTTCGCAAGCCGGCCGTCGTTGTCCTCGAAGCCGGCGTCGTCGGCTCGCTGGACTACAAGATCATCGCCGCCGACCGCGCCGACGATCTCTTTCAGTGGCTCAAGGATAACAAGTACAGCTACTCCGGCGACGAGGCCACGCTCAACCACTACGTACAGAAGAAATGGCTGTTCACGGTCATGAAGATCGACACCATGCAGATGAAGAAGAACAAGGACGGCAGCTTCGCCGGCGAGGTCACGCCGACACGCTTCCAGTTCAGCTCCGACAAGCTGGTCTATCCACTCAAGATCACGCAGATCTCGGTGAAGGACAAGACCGAAGCCCTCTTCTATGTTCAGGCGCCCTACAAGGTCGATCTGCCGGGCGAAATGAGCTACAAGTACACCTGGCTGCCGATGCTGCAAGCGGCTTCCGGCTGCACGCCGGGCGGGTTGCCCGGTCGTGGCGGCGACTGGCTCAAGGTTATCGGCGGCGACATTCCCGGCATCCTGCAACGCGGGCAGGCCCTCGGCTTCAACTTTCAGCCGGGCCAGAGGCCGTTGCCCAACAAGCAGGGACACACCCCGACGACGATGGAATGGGCACGCCGCTTCACCGCCGCCGACATCAAGGTGCTGCAAGGCCAGGCGCCCTACAGCGAGAGAGTTCCAAATGTCGATGAAGGCTTCACCCAGGCGGACATGAAGGACGCACAGCGTTCCGCCGCGATCATCAAGGTCATTCATGCCCGGCTGGCCAAGGCCCGACAAGAACGACCCTTCGGCTACCTGGTCCGCGAAGCCCCGCCCGAGGATGTCAAGAATCTCCGCCACCTGGCCGGCCACCTCATCGAGGGCAAGTTCATCACCAAGTTTCGCAAGATCTTCGCCCGCGATGAGATGAATGACGACCTACTCATGGTAGCCGCCCGCGAAGGCCAGAACGAGGACTTCTCCGAGTACGAGGAGATCTTGCCGACCTCGCCTCCATGATTCTGGTTCGCCGTATTGCCAGCTCAGCACTGAGCCCGGCACGCCTGCGCGAAGCTTGAATAGCACGCAGGTGCGTCGGGCTCAGCGACTTTCCTGGATTGCCAGCATCTCCAGCAGCGCGCTTGACGCCAGCTCCGCGAACTCGGGGTCGTTGATATGCAGGTCTGTCTCGATGAGCCTTACTTGCGGGCTCATCCAGTTGCGCAGACTCTGAAAGAGTGCGGCGTCGGCTTCCGGCCACCAGAATGGCTGCCCCTCGCGATCGATGGCCGACACGCCGCGGCGCGGGACCAGCACGGTCGTCGGTCCGGCGGCGGCGCTGGCCTTTTGCGCGATCTCCTGGCCAAGGCGGTCGTTTTCCGCGGGCGTGGTCCGCATCAGCGTCACCGTTGGATTGTGCTGATAGAAACGGCGACTCCTGAACCGCTCGGGCACCGTGTCCGGGGGCCCGAAGTTTACCATGTCGAGCGCGCCAAGCGAGATCACCTGCGGGACGCCGCGAAGTCCAGCCGCTGTCATGCGATCTGGTCCCGCCGTGAGAATGCCGCCGACCAGCTCATCCGCCAGTTCCGTGGTCGTGAGATCGAGCACGCCGCGCATCAGGCCGTCGCGGATGAATGATTCCATCGTCATGCCGCCGGTCCCCGTGGCATGAAAGACCAGCACCTCAAAGCCACGCTTCTCCACGATGCTGCGGGCCGCCTCCACGCAAGGCGTCGTCACCCCAAACATCGTCGCGGCGATCACGTGTTTGTCCGACTGCTGACTTCTGTCCTCTGCGTGCCGATTTCTGCCCATGCCTGCCATGGCCGCTGCTGCGTTTGCCAGGACGGTGCGGCTAATGCGATTCAGACCGCTGATGTCGACGACGGAATGCAACATGAGGATGTCGCAGACGCCGACATACTGCTTGACCTGTCCGCTGGCGAGAGTGGAGACCATGAGCTTCGGGACGCCGAAGGGGAGGGCGCGCATCGCGGCGGTGCCGATGGTCGTGCCAGCCGAGCCGCCGAGGGCGAGAATGCCGTCCAGTTCGCCGCGCTTGCAAAGATCCACGGCGATGGCCGCCGCGCCGCGCGCCGCCGCCTCGACCGCTCGGCCACGATCACCGGCCTTGATGATATCCGCAAGCTTCACATCGGCGGCGGCGAACAACTCATCGCGCGTGATGTCGGGTTGAAACGGAGGCGGGCTCAGCCCGCCGGCGTCGGCCGTGAGCGTGGCAACACGCTCGCGTGTCAGCAACTCGCGGACAAACGCGATCTCTTGCCCCTTGGTGTCGAGCGTGCCGATGAGTAGAACGGGCATGGACACCTCGCTAGAGTCGCCTGGCTGATGTCGTGCAGCGTCGGCTGCCATGTCAGCTTGATGCAGTGGAGCGTTATCGACCAGGGCGGTTGCACAACCGGGGTCAAACGCAAAAACCCGGCCTCCATCGGAAGCCGGGTTCCTTGATTCTCGCCACGCGGTGGAGAGCAATCTGGGAAATTTGCTTAGTAGCGTCCACGGCCACCGCCGCCATGGCCGCCATGGCCACCGCGTCCGCCGCCGCCACCACCGCCGCCACGTCCACCGCGACCACCGCCGCCGCCGTCGGTCTTGGGCCGCGCCTCGTTCACCGTCAACGTCCGACCATCCTTATCGGCGCCGTTAAGGGCGGAAATGGCCGCCTGGGCCTCGGAGTCGCTGCCCATCTCCACGAACCCGAAACCCTTGGATCGGCCCGTGTCACGGTCCATGATCACCTGAGCCGACTGAACGGTTCCGTGGGCCGAGAACATCTGCTCCAGATCCCCATCGGTGATGGTGTAGGGCAGATTGCCCACGTACAACTTCTTGCCCATGAAGGGCCTCCTCAAAAAAGAAACGCGCGAAACGCCCCCCGCTGGGAGCAACTGTGAACTAGTATACACACGCCAGGCGGCGCGGAACAGATAATTTGCCGGCGCATTTCAACAATGCAACACTGCAGCAGTCACCTTGTAAACCAGTCCTGCAATGCCTTCACGGTGAGCTGCCCGCGCCGCAGCGCCCGGCACGCTTCCACCGCGGCCTGAGCGGCGGCCAGAGTGGTAATGCACGTCACTCCGTGTGCCACGGCAGCGGCGCGAATCTTGCCCTCGTCCGTTCGTGCCCCCTTGCCGCTCGGAGTGTTGATGACCAGGGCCACTTGCTCATTCTTCATGTAATCGAGCAGATTGGGCCGCCCTTCCTGAATCTTGGGAATCTCCTGGACGTCGATGCCGGCCGCTTGCAGCACCTGGGCGGTGCCGTGCGTCGAGATCAGGCTGTAGCCCATGTCCGCCAACGCTCGGGCGACAGAGACGACCTCCGTCTTGTGACGGTCAGCCACCGAGATGAATATATTGCCGCTTTGCGGCAACGCGCTGTTGGCCGCCAGCTGGCTCTTCGCGAACGCCATCGGAAAGTTGTCAGCAATGCCCATGACCTCCCCGGTCGAGCGCATTTCCGGACCCAGGATGATGTCCACGCCTGGAAACTTGTTGAAGGGAAAGACGCTCTCCTTCACCGAGAAATGCTCGGGCACGACCTCATCGAAGACACCCAGTTCGTCCAGCGTCTTGCCGACCATGACCAGCGATGCCAGTCGAGCCAGGGGAACGTTTGTCGCCTTGGCGACGAAGGGGACGGTCCGGCTGGCACGCGGGTTGACTTCGAGCACGTAGACGGTAAATCCTTCGCTCGCCTGGACGGCGAACTGCACATTCATCAGGCCCTTGACGTTCAGTTCCATCGCCATGGCGCGCGTCTGCCGCTTGATCTCCTCGACGATCTCGGGCGGTAAGCTATGCGGCGGAATGACGCAAGCCGAGTCGCCGGAATGAACCCCGGCTTCCTCGATATGTTGCATGACGCCGCCGATGATGGTTCGCTGGCCGTCCGACAAGCAATCGACGTCCACCTCAATGGCGGATTCCAGGAACTTGTCGATGAGGATCGGTTTACCGGCCGAGACTTCCAGGGCGCGTAGGACGAACTTGGTGAGCGATTCCTCATCGTAGACGATCTCCATGGCCCGCCCACCGAGCACGTAGCTGGGCCGGACCAGCACCGGATAGCCGATGCGACGGGCGATGTGGATGGCCTGCTGGACGTCCAGTGCCGTCCCATTGGCCGGCTGCTTGAGGCCGAGACGCTCCACCAAAACCTGGAAGCGCTCGCGATCCTCGGCCATGTCGATGGAATCGACGCTGGTGCCGATGATCGGGGCACCGGCCCGCTCGAGAGCGCGGGCCAGGTTCAGCGGCGTCTGTCCGCCGAACTGAACGATCAGCCCGGTCGGTCGCACGCGATCGCAGATATTGAGCACGTCCTCGCTGGTCAACGGCTCGAAAAAGAGCTGGTCGCTGGTGTCATAATCCGTCGACACGGTCTCCGGATTGGAATTGACCATGATGGTCTCATAGCCAGCTTCCTTGAGAGCGAAGGCCGCCTGACAGCAGCAATAGTCGAATTCAATGCCCTGGCCGATGCGATTGGGTCCGCCGCCCAGGATCATGATGCGCCGCCGGCCATCGTTGGGACGAGTTTCGTCCTGCCCTCTCCATTCGGGGGTAGGGGCGGAGCTGAGCGTGTCGGCACCCTGCAGCCGGCGTTCCGGGCGCTCGTACGTCGAATAGAAGTACGGTGTGTACGCTTCGAACTCGGCAGCGCAGGTGTCCACGAGCTTGAAGACGGCTTCGACGCCTCGCTCCTGGCGGACCCGGCGCACTTCGCGCTCGGTCGAGTTCCACAGGTGGGCGAGTTGCTTGTCGCCGAATCCATGCTGCTTGGCTTGCCAGCACAAATCCGCATCGGCAGCGTCCAGGCTCGGGCAAGCGCGGAGCTTGTCCTCCGTTGCGATGATCTCGCGGATCTGATGCAGAAACCAGGGGTCAATCCGGCTGCGCTGATGAATCTCGTCGATGCTCATGCCCGCCTTGATGGCGTAGCGGACATACCAGATGCGCTCCGAGTTCGGTGTTGACAGTTTTTGCACAATGGCGGCGCCGTCCGGCTGTGCAAGCGTGCCCCAGAGATCGTGACGGTCACAGCCGAGGCCAAATTGACCCGTCTCCAGGCCGCGCAGCGCCTTTTGCAACGATTCCTTGAAAGTGCGGCCGATGGCCATCGTCTCGCCGACGGACTTCATCTGTGTCGTCAGTGTCGCATTGGCGTCCGGAAACTTCTCGAATGCCCAGCGCGGGATCTTGGTGACCACGTAGTCAATTGTTGGCTCGAAGCAGGCCGGTGTTTCGCGCGTGATGTCGTTCCGTAGCTCATCAAGCCGATACCCGACAGCCAGTTTCGCAGCGATCTTGGCGATCGGAAAGCCGGTGGCCTTGCTTGCCAGGGCGCTCGACCGGCTCACGCGCGGATTCATCTCAATGACGATCATCCGGCCCGTCTCCGGGTGGACGGCGAACTGAATGTTGCTGCCGCCCGTCTCGACCCCAATCTCACGAATGATGCGGATGGCGGCATCGCGCATCCGCTGATACTCCTTGTCGGTCAAGGTCTGCGCCGGGGCCACGGTGATCGAGTCCCCCGTGTGCACGCCCATCGGATCCAGGTTTTCGATTGAACAGACGATGACGACGTTGTCAGCCAGGTCGCGCATCACCTCCAGCTCGAATTCCTTCCAGCCGATGACCGATTCCTCGATCAGCACCTGCCCGACCGGGCTTAACCCGAGACCATAGGTGATGAGATCGTTGAATTCTTCGCGGTTGTAAGCGATGCCGCCGCCGGAACCGCCCAGCGTGAAGCTCGGCCGCAACACGCAAGGCAAACCGATATCCTCGCGGACCGTCTGGGCCTCGGCCAGGCTGCGCACCAACCCGCTGCGCGGCACGTCGAGACCGATTTTGATCATCGCTTCCTTGAACTTCTGCCGGTCCTCCGCCTTGTCGATGACGTCGGCACGGGCCGCGATCATCTCCACTCCGTATTTCTCGAGCACACCATGGCGAAACAGGTCCATGGCGATGTTGAGACCCGTCTGCCCGCCAAGCGTCGGCAAGATCGCGTCCGGACGTTCGCGCTCGATGACCTGAGCAATGACCTCCCAGGCAAGCGGCTCGATGTAGGTGCGGTCGGCCGTGCCTGGATCGGTCATGATGGTGGCCGGGTTCGAGTTGACCAGCACCACCTCGTACCCCTCCTCGCGCAGGGCCTTGCACGCCTGGGTACCGCTGTAATCGAACTCACACGCCTGGCCGATGATGATCGGCCCCGAGCCAATGAGCAGAATCTTCTTGAGGTCGGTGCGCTTCGGCATTCCGTGCTTACCCATGGGGACTTGGGAGAACCGCGGACAAACTCATTTCTTTATAGCAAGGCGCGTCGGGAATTGTAGAACGGGTCGCCGGCGCATGCAGCGTCTATCGACTTTTCAGGAAGGCACGCGAAAAACCATTATCAAACCGGAAGCGCTGCCGGCGAACAAGTAACGGCCGTCGGCGGAGAAGGCGACGCTGTGCAGCGCGGCGGAAAATCGCCAGCGGCAGACATTCGTCGTGTCGTGCCAGATGTTGAGATGGCCGGCGGCATCGGCGCTGGCAAGAAATGCCTTGCGTGGATGATAGGCCAGGCGGATGGGGGGCGTGCCTCCTTCCAACTCCGCCACGTTCTTGTTGCGGAGCGTGTCCTTGATGTGAATTTCATTGCTGCCGATGGCCAGGCGTTCGTTGTCTGACGCAAAGGCCAGGCTATCGATCGGATGTGTCAGATAGAATGGGGTCAGCTCGCGAAAGGGCCGCCACTGCCAGAGTTTGACGGCGCGTTCGCGGCCGGCTGTGGCCAGACGCCGGCCATCGGCGCTGAAGGCCAATCTGCTGATTCCCGTCGGATGCGTCTTGAGCGATGATCTCAGCAGGCTGCTCGTTCCGTCCCATGTTTCGAGATTGCCGTTTTCGAGCGCGATGACAACCTGCTGGCCGTCCGGCGACCAGGCAATGTTATTGGGGATGACGGTGAGGCGGCGCGCGAAGATTTCTCTGCCGGCGGGCACAGTCCAGGACTTGATCCAGCGGCCGCGCGACGATGCTGCCAGTCGGCCGCCGTCCGGCGCCAGCGACAGGCTGGTCAAGGGCGTGCCGTCGCCGTGATAAAGTCCCTGGCTCGCCGTCGCCTTCGCGAGATCCCACAAGAGTATGGAGCCGCCCAGTCCGCCAGAGATCAGAGACTTGCCGTCCGGTGTTGGGGCGAGACTGCGTACAGCGTCGTGATGGCCGATGAGCAGCACCGTCTCTTTCCACGAGTCAAGTTGCCAGACGCGAAAGCCATGTGCTGTCTCCACGAGCAGAACCTCGCCGTTGCCGCTGAAAGCGAGGCTGATGACGGGGAAGCGGTTCGGCAGCAGGCGCAGTCGCCGGCCGGTGATGCGGTCATGCAGGCCAATGGTTCCATCGGAGTCAGCAACAGCCAAGATCTTGGCGTTGCTGGAGACGGCCATGGCTGTCGCGCGCGGCGACCCTTTCAGCGGTAGCAGCTTGCGCTCGCCATCCCAGGCAATCTGGATGACCTTGCCGTCGGGATCGACAGCGATCATGCCGCCTTTGTCTGGAAGAAAACACGGATGTCCGAGACCTCCCTTGTTTTGAAGCTCGGCGTCGAGCTTGTTGACGCCCAGCTGTCGATCGAAAAGCCGGCCATCAATGCCGGCCGAATAGAGGCTGGCGCCGTCCGCGCTGAACGCCAATCTCTTGATCAAGCCGGCATGCCCAGTGAGCCACGGGAGCGGCTTGTCAGGACGCATGCTGAAAACTCTGATGCCGCCGTTATTGCATCCGCAGGCGATCCGTGCGGCCCGCGCATCGAAGGCCAGCACCACGACATCGCCCAGATTATCACGAAACATCTCGCGCTGCTTGCCGTCCGCGGGATTCCAGATGCGAACTGTGTTGTCCCTGCCGGCCGACGCAAGCAAGCTACCGTCCGCGCTGTACTCCAGGCTCAGGACTGAGGACGTGTGTCCGTTGCATTCCCGAAGCAGCTTGCCGGTCGCGCCATCCCATATCTTGACGCGGTGATCGTCGCCGGCACTGGCCACGTACTTGCCGTCTGGACTGATGGTCATGGCATTGATACCGCCGCCGTGCCGCAGCGGGCCTTGACCCAGGACGGCCACCAACTCTCGTGGCGGTGCGTCCGTGAGCTTGTCGGTTGCCAGGGCCAGTTCGGAGTCGGAAATGTCGGCACGTTGCAGGCCGTCGAGAGGATTGGAACCCGGACTTTTCGACTTGCCGGATAGATACTCGGATGGACCAAGTCGCAAGAGGAGCACGCTGCCGTCGCTATTGCCGGTGAAGAGATGGCGGCCGTCGGATGACGACGCCAGACACGTCACCCGTCTGGGCATGTCCAGTCGGCGCAGCTGCCTGCGCTTTCCCGTATCCCAGAGAAACAGCTTGCCCTGGCCGTCTGCGAAGTACAGGACCGCGCCGTCAGGTCGAAAAGCGGCAACGCAGTCGCCAGCGCCATTCTCCGGATTGCGCACGGTAAACAGGCCGCGTCCCGTGGCCGGGTCGAACACCCGAAGCGATTTTCCCGACAGCGCCAGCATGCCGCCATCCGGACGAAAGGCCAGCGTGTCCGCCAACTCCGGCGAATTCCAGGCGACTTGCTTACTCTTGCCAGCGAGGTCCCACAGGCGCATCGAGCGATTGGCCGCGGATGAAGCCAGCCGGCCGTCGGCACGGAAGCGAACGCAGATGATTGCCGTCTTTGCCAACCTGTCGCGGAACAGCTCCGTTTGTGTGCCGGACTTCCAGACGACCACGGCGCCGTCGTCGAATCCGGCCGCCAGGCGGTCGCCGTCACCGCTGTAGTCGAGGCAATGAACCGCGGCATCCTGAGACTGGCTCGACCGGAGCTTCCCGCTGTCTATGTCCCACTCCTTGACGGAGTCACTGCCGGTAACCACCGCCAGGGTTTTGCCATCCGGGCTCATGGCGAGCGCACGAACGGATGACTTATCCCAGGGTCCGACAATTGGCTTTGCGGCCAGCACATCCCAGATGCGGGCAGCGCCACCCGACGTCAGCGTCGCAAGCCGGAGGTCATCGCGGCTGCGCGACAGGACGCTGATCGGCTTGCCGTCGTCGCCGCCAAAAACAGTGACCAGGCCAGGCGGCGCCTGTGCGGCGTCGATGCTTCCCGTCGGTGCCAGACCGTCAAGCGGCGCCGCCAGCGGCATCAGCAGTTCGGCAGCCACCATGCTTTGCGTCGTGTCACTGTAGCGACTCGTGAATTCGAGCAGATCTCGGCGAAGGACTTCTGCATCCTCCTTGCGATGAAGCATGCGTGCTTGCAGCGTGCGCAGCTCGGCTTCCGCGCTTTGAATCCGGACAGGTGCGGGCCTGGGGAACGAATTCTTGCCCGCGCTGGCTCCCTTTATTTCCATGCGGATATTGCCGCTCAGTTCGTCGAGATCGAGGTAATTCGGCTGCACAAAGAGCCGACCATCCGCGGCAGGCCTCCACTCTTTTTCCATTCCCAGAGGGATCATTTCAGCCGAATCGCCGAGGCGGGCGAGCAGGCAAAGGATTGGCGCCTCGCTGGCAACAGCGCGCACACGCGGTGCTTTCTCGTCCCCGGCAGCGGCGGCTTCCAACCCGCTCTTGAGTTGCCATTTTCCCTTGAACGTGATCGCAAGCGCGGCACCCGCCTTGACGTCGATGCCGGTGTCCTGCCAGCGCCGCCCGGCTTCTACCTGATAGGCAAGCGTCACGGGCACGCTCTTCTCCGGTCCTGGTTTGACCGGTCGCGTCTCGCGCGCGTTCATCCAGATAACGACGATGATTACCAAGAACGCGGCCAGGGTAGCACCGCCGATCCACAGAGCCTTTCCCGGCGAGGAGCGTGAACGTCGCGAGGACAGGGACGAATCCGAGGAAATGGTCACCGTGCCGGAAGTGTCAAGTGCGGCGAACGCACTTGCTTCGTCAGGTCCGGGCATTGCCGGCCGGCTCGCCGGCGCGTCGGCAAGTTCGCCGCCGTCCAGCAACGTTTGCAAGGCGTCGGCCAGCTCGGCGGGCGTTTGCGGGCGATCCTCACGCCGCTTGGCCATCACGCGCCGCAGGAGTGCCGCCAGTCCCGGCGACACGTCCGGCCGCAACGACTCAACTGGAACACACTGATCGCACTGATGCCGGATCAGCTTCTCCGTCGCCGTGCCGCCGGGAAACGGCACCTGGCCGGTCAGCAAGAAATACAGCGTGCAACCGAGGCTGTAGATATCCGCGCGGATGTCCGCGCCATGGGCATTGATCGCTTGCTCCGGAGCCACGTAGTCCACCGTGCCCAGGACCAGTCCCTCTTGCGTCAACGACGTCGAGGACTGGTCGCCGTCTTCCGCTTGCTGCAGCCGCGCCAGACCCATGTCGAGAATCTTGACAACGTGCCGGGCATCGCCGGACTTCTGGCCATCGCTCTTCGAGCCGCGGACGACCGAGAGGAGCAAGTTGTGCGGCTTGATGTCGCGGTGCACCATGCCGTGCTCATGGGCATGCTGCAAGCCGAGCGCCGCCTGGCGGATATACTCGCAGGCGAGCGGGATGGGCAGCGGGCCGGACTGCTTGACATGCCGGGCCAGGTCGATGCCCTCGACGAAATCCATCAGGAGAAAGTGCGTGCCGTTGACCTCGTCGGCATCGTGAGCATGGACGACGTTGGGATGGATGAGCTTGGCGGCGGCGCGGATCTCGCGCTGAAAGCGGCGAATCGTTTCCGGCCGGGACACGCGCTCCTTGCGTACGAGCTTCAGGGCAACGACGCGGCCGAGCTTCCAGTTACGCGCCTTGAAAACTTCCCCCATGCCGCCTTCACCAAGGCGGTCGAGGAGGATGTACGAACCCAGCACGAGCTCGGCGGCGTGTCCCGTGAAGATCTGGTTGACCTGAAACGGCGTCAGCCAGCCGCGCTTGACCAGCTCTCGGGCCAGCGCCTTGGGATCGCCGAATTGCTTCACTAGGGGACCGTCGAGCTCATCAAGCTGCGCCGGTTCCAGCAACCGCAGCTGCCGCAGGATTCGGGCCAAATCTCCTACCGTGCTGATCGCCATGGGCTGTTTACCACCATCTACCGCGCTGCCTCCGGACGGAAAAACGACAGGACCATCTTATTGCTTAGGTCGCGACTGCGGAATGGCCGACGTGCTTTCGCGGGCCGGCCGGTGATCCGTGATCCGGACGCGCGTGGTCTGTTCCTGCTCGATCGCGACGCTGGTCATTTGACCGCCAATGTCGATCTCGATGGTTCCTGAGAAAGTTGCCGTGATTGCCAAGCTGCTCAGACGATGTCTGACGGCGTCAAACGAAACCGTGCCGCGCCGCTTGCCCGGCGGCGGTGGCCTGATCAGCTTAACCCCGGGTGCTTTCACCAATCCAGAGTAATCGCTGGCGCCTTCCAGGGCGAAATGGTGCAGGTTCTTTTCATTGTTGCGCCATGCCAATCGATCACGGAATCGTAACGACAGCGACGGTGTGTCCGCTAACGGACTGGTCGAGTCTTGCTGAATCGGCTCATCGGTCCTGACGATTCGGTTCGGCGTGGAACTGAAGACCAGTCGCGCCTGCTCGTGCAGTCCGCCCAGAATACTCTTGCCTAGTGGCTCGAATTGCGGTTGCGCATTTCGCCAGTTGATGAACTCGGTCATCGTATGCTTGACCCCAACCACCGTGCCATCATGATCCACCAGCACCTGAAGTTCGTCATTTTTCAGTGCCGTGATCATGTCCGCCAGTGGCGACGGTTGCTTGTCCTCTGGAAGATAAGAAGTGAGTCGTTTGCCGCCGATATCGATCTCGAAGTGCAGATCGACTATCTGGCAACGGAAGACTGCCATGCCTTCGTCGTCCCAAGCTTTGAACTGCCAGCGCAAGACGGTTCGCTGCTTCTGGCGCTGCGAAACGGCCATCCCGAAAACCTTCATCTTCTGCCGCGTCTCGGCTTCCGTCGTCTGATGGAACACCTGCCCCGGCGTCAGCCGCCAGCGCAAATCCGCATACCTGGGTCGCCGTTGTTCAGCCCGCACCCACCGGGCTGCGCGGCCGCATGGCCGGCATAGTCCGTCGCCGGCCGCTTCCCATGTCAAGCCAAGCAACACGATGATCGGCGCGAGATGACGCATGACGGCCTCCCTTGGGTCCTCGGGTGATTCATCGTGTCTACGCCCGCCGCCTGGGCAAGGAGCGCCGCTTCCTACAATGAGCATGGAGCGACCCTGTCATTTGGCATTCGCTCACCCTCACGGAGAGCAGCATGCCCGAGACCACGACATGCGACCTGGCAGTGATCGGCGCCGGCCCCGGCGGTTACGCGGCCGCCTTCCTGGCGGCCGACCGTGGCTTGCAAGTCGCCTTGATCGATGCCCAGGCGAAGCCCGGCGGCATCTGCCTGCATGCGGGCTGCATCCCGTCCAAGGCGCTCTTGCACGCAGCCCACGTCATCGGTCAGGCCAAGGACGCCGCGGCCTGGGGCCTGAGCTTCCCGGCACCCAAGATCGACCTCGACACGCTTCGCGCCCGGAAGGACAAGATCGTCGACACGATGGCCAACCATCTCGCGGAGCTGTGCAAGCGCCGAAAGGTGACATGGCTGTCAAGCCGGGCACGCTTCGAGGATTCCTCGTCGCTGCTGCTCGACAACGGCCAGCGCGTCACGTTCAAGCACGCCATCGTCGCCACGGGCTCCAGCCCGATCCGCTTGCCGGCGCTGGACCTCGACAGCCCGCGCTTGCTCGACTCCACGGCGGCGCTCAAGCTCGACAAGGTTCCGGAATCGCTGCTGGTCATTGGCGGCGGCTATATCGGACTGGAGATGGGGACCGTTTACGCCTCGCTGGGAAGCAAGGTCACCGTCGTCGAACTCACGGGAACCTTGTTGCCGGGCGTCGATCCCGATCTGGTCAGGCCATTGCATCAGCGGCTCGAACCGCTGTTCCGCAAGATTCATCTCAACACCAAGGTCGCGAAGCTGACGGAAGTCCAAGGTGGCGTGAAGGCGACACTGGAGGGCGAGGAACTGGAGGAAAAGGAGGTCACTTGCGGGAGCGTGCTGATGGCTGTCGGCCGCCGGCCGAACTCGCGCGATCTCGGGCTGGAAAAGACGAAGGCGCAAGTCGACGAACGCGGATTCATCAAGATCGATGAACGGCGGCGCACGGCCGATGCAACGATCTATGCCATTGGCGACGTTGCCGGCGAGCCGATGCTGGCGCACAAGGCCGCCCACGAGGGCAAGGTGGCGGTGCAGGCGCTGCTGGGGGAACCGGCCGCCTGGGATCCACGCGCCATTCCCGCCGTCGTCTTCACCGATCCGGAAATCGCCTGGTGCGGCCTGACGGAGAGCGAGGCGAAAAAGCAGAAGCGCGAGGTGCAGGTGGCCCGTTTCCACTGGCTGGCGTCTGGCCGCGCCGCCACGCTGGGCCGCACCGACGGCGTCACCAAGATCATCGTCGATCCGGAGAGCGACCGCTTGCTGGGCATCGGCATCGCCGGTGCCGGCGCCGGCGAGTGGATTGCCGAAGGCGTGCTGGCCCTGGAGATGGGCGCCACCGCCCGCGACCTGGCCATGACGATTCATCCGCACCCGACCCTCACGGAGACTCTGATGGAGGCGGCGGAGTCGCTGCACGGCCTGGCGACCCATCTGTACAAGGTGCGGCAGAGCAGCTAACCATGCGCTTGCTCCATTTCATCCACCTCACGCAGCGCACGATCGGCATCGAAGGTAGGTAGAGGCAATGCCTCCGCGAGACGCAGCGCCTGCTCGACATCCAGTTCCGGCCGCGGCATTGCCCAGGCGCGGAAAACGGGCAGGCGTCGGCGCAAGGCGATGATCTCGCGGCGCGTGCGACCCTTCGGCGCATCCGGCCACGGCCGCTCTTGCCGATGTACGTCGAAGAAAACCGGCAGCACTTCCTCGATGTACCGCCAGTAGCCGGGATTGTCAGTCTGGATGAAAAACTTGCCACCCGCCGCCAGCGAACGATGCACGCGGACCAGGAACGCGGGTGTGACCAGTCGGCGCGACACGTCACGTGGATCGTAGAAGGGTTGTGGATGGTAGCAGTGAATCTCCTGGACGCTGGCCGGGGCGACATGCTCGTCGAGCAACCGAAAGCCATCGATGGCGGCGAAGCGAATGTTCGCCAGGCCTCGCTGGTTGGCGCGGCGCGTGGCATAGCGCAGCACCAGCGGCAGGATGTCGCAGCCCAGATGATCGTGGTCCGGACGCCACACCGCGCTGCCGATGAGGAAGCGGCCATTGCCGCAACCGAGATCAAGCACGACTGGCGCTCGCCGATTGAAGATTGACTCCCATGACAGCGGCCCGGCTTGCGGTAGCTTCTTGAGCGCCGTGCTGGTCCACAGCGATTGATCGAGGATCTCACCCGCGATTGGGACGCCGAACTCGCGCTCGATGTGGCGGCGAGGTTTCATGCAGATAATTCTATGTAGAATATCGGTTTGCCCGTGACCTCATACACGCCTGCCTGCCAGACATGCAAGCCGACCCTGACTCATCTGCCAAGCCGCCGGCCGCCTGGGCCATCGGGCTGGCGTTCGCGCTGGTGTACATCTCCTGGGGGACGACGTATCTGGCGACGCAGAAGGGAGTGCGTGACGAGCAGTTGCCGCCGGCGTTGTTCGGCGGCACGCGTGTGTGTCTGGCGGGAGCACTGTTGCTCGTCTTTCTCGCCTTGCGCCGCGAAGCGTGGCGCTTGCCGGCAAGCGACGTGCGCGGCATCGCGCTGTCCGCGCTCTTTCTTTTCGTGGGCGGCAACGGGCTCATCAACTTTGCGGAGCGAACGGTCAACAGCGGACTGGCGGCCGTCATCGCGGCCACCACGCCGTTGTGGGTCGGCGTCATGGAAATGATCTCGGCGGATGGCGAGAAGCTCAATGGCCGGGGCTGGCTCGGACTCATCGTCGGCCTAGGCGGCGTCGTGCTGTTGCTTGGCCACAAACTTCAGCAGACCAGCATCTTCGGACAAGACGTGAACTTGCTGCTCGTGCTTGGCTCGGCCTGGTGCTGGGCGGCAGGATCGATCGTGCTGCGACGGCAACGGCTGGCCAGCACGCGTCTGGCCGGAGCTGCCTGGCAGATGGTCCTCGGCGGCGGCGTTCTCGCTTTCCTCGGCGTGCTCACCGGCGAGGTCGAGCGCTTGCCCGAACAATGGACAGCCACTGCCGTCAGCGCGTTTCTGTACTTGCTCATTGTCGGTTCGCTGATCGGCTTTGTATCCTTCAACTGGTTGCTGGCGCATGTCTCCACCAGCCGGGTGAGCACCTATGCTTACGTAAACCCGGTCATAGCCGTGCTGGTCGGCTGGCTGGCGGGCGAGGAGACGAATGCCTATCTCGGCGCCGGCATCCTGATCATCTTGACCGGCGTGGCGCTGGTTCGCTCCGGCGGGTCCTCGTTCAAGGCGCGTCATGAAGAAAGTGCATGAAGAGAGTGCATGACGATATCCGGATCGTCTATCGCGACGATGACATCGTCGTGGTGGACAAGCCGGCTGGATTGACTACCGTGCGGCATCGCCACGAAGCCGCAGAGTTCGGCAAACGCGCTCAGCGCTTCCTGCCGGCGACGCTCGTGGACGTGTTGCCGGCCCTCTTGAAGTCGAAACGCGCCGGCAAGGGCGCTCCCCAAATCCGGGTAAGGGCCGTGCACCGACTCGACAAGGAAACCAGCGGGCTGCTGGTGCTGGCGTTGACGGCGGCGGCCGAAAGCCAGCTCGGCAGGCAGTTTCGCGGCACGGCTGTCGAGCGCCGCTACCTCGCCCTCGTCCGCGGCAAGGGGAAGACCGAGCGCATCGCATCGCACCTGGTCGAAGACCGCGGCGACGGCCGGCGAGGCAGCTCGACCAGCGGCGGCGGCAAGTATGCGGTAACAGAGGTTCGGCTCGTCGAAGACCTGGGCGATAATTCGCTCGTCGAATGCCGCCTGGAGACGGGCCGCACTCACCAGGTCCGCATCCACCTCGGCGAGACCGGCACGCCGTTATGCGGCGAACGCATCTACGACCGGCCCGTGCATGGCAAGCCGCTCCCCGACCCCAGCGGCTTTCACCGCCCTGCCCTTCATGCTTCCCACCTTGCCATCAGCCATCCACGCACTGGCAAACGGCTCAGCTGGACCATGGGGCTACCCGACGACATGGCGCGGTTATTGAAGCAGTTTCGTGCTGCCGAGTGAGCGCACCATATGTCCAAGGCGGATACCGATACACACCCCCGCGGCCAAAAAAATGAGCTCAAGAAGCGATCTCGTGGCCGATGATTTGCGATGAGGGTTTGCCGCTCGCCTATGCCTTCCAGAAGGAAATCAGTCCGCGCGTGAGGAAGCGTGCCAGACCTTGGGCCACGACGCGGCTCTGCTCCGCCTTGTTGCGCTTGCCGAGCAGGCGACGCCAGGTGTACTGCACGTACTTGCCGACGAGTTGCAGCGGCGCGTCGAGGGTGACGGCAAGCTTGAAGCAGAGAATGCCCGTGCGCGAGCAGCCGGTCTTGCGGAGATACTGCACCAGACCGGCGGCGATGTGCGTGGTGGCGAGTGGATTCTGCCGGGTACTGGCGCGGCCGAAGTGCGTGATCTCGACCTCGGGATAATAGACCACCGGCGCCTGCTGGTTGACGCGATAGCAGAGTTCCAGGTCCTCGCCGCCGAAACGGAAATCCTCATCCCAGCCGCCCAGCTGTCGAAAGCGGTCGCGGCGGACCAGCATCGCCGCCCCCATCAACACTTCCACCGGCTGCACGCGCTCGGCATCGAAGTGCCAGCGGCGATAGCGCTGGTAGGACTTGCGAAACAGCCCTGTCCAGCGAAACAGGCACGTACGATGCAAAAGCGCACCGAGCGACGGCCGCGGGCGATAGGAAATCTGCACGTGGCCGTCACCGTCGCGCAGCCGTGGGCCAACAATGCCGACTTCCGGATGCGTTTCAAGATAATCGACGAGCCGGCTCAAGGCCCCAGGAGGCAGACGCGTATCGTTGTTGAGAAAGAAAAGATGCCGGCCCTGAGCCTGGGCAGCGGCCTGGTTGTTGGCCCGAGCGAAGCCGCGATTCTCGCGATTTCGCACCAGGCGGACTCCGGGAAATTCGCGATCGACCATGTCGGCGGCGCCATCGGCGGACGCGTTGTCCACGACGATGGTCTCGAGGCGCATGCCCTGGGCCTCATCGCTGAGCGATTGCAGGCAGCCCCTCAGTAGCTCTCGGCAGTTCCAGTTGGCGATGCAGACCGAGACGTCGGGTTCTCGTGCTGAAGCTCGGCGGTCTGGTTTTGCGTGGTCCATGTCGTTTCCCAGCGATTGTGCTCGAGGAAAGGCTGGAAGGGTCGCCGGCCAAAGATTTGACTGGCCAGCTGATAGCGCCACTTTCGCCAGCGACTCAGCGGTTCTACTGCGTGAATCGCCAGCAACTCGCGGTAGCGGGCAAACGACTCCGGCGTGACCAGCGTGCTCTCGTGGCCGCAGGCCAGCGCCCAGACGTTGGCCGGACGATTGCGCGGGCCGTGCCAGCCGACGATGCGTGTCGGATAGTCTTCGAGCAGCAGGTCCAGTGCCTTGGGCGTGAAGCGCCAGAAGTCGCCCGGGTAGTTGTGAATCTTGAAGTAGAACGGGCAGGAGATGAGCACGACGCCGTCGGGACTCAGCACACGATTGATCTCGGCCAGTCCGCGCCAGTAGCGCTGCACATGCTCCAGCGTGTTCATGGCGATGATGGTGCCGACGGAGCCGTTCGGATAGGGCAGCGACTCGATGTCGGCAACGCGATCGACCCCCGGCCCCGGCCGGAGATCGATGCCCTGGTACATCTTGCCAGGAAACAGTCCACGCAGGTCGGCGATGCCGCGCTGCCCGTCCACCTGGTAAGCGCCAATCTCGACGATCGGCTCCGGCAACGGGAACGCCTCCGCGATGGCCCGGGCAACGCCGTGAAGAATGCGATTCATCCGTGAATCCCCGAAGTAAGAGGCTGTCAAAGCCCGGAATTCAGTGCCTCGAGCGTGGGTGGTGACTCTCGCGCAACTTGGCCGACCACTCGACGCATCGTCGCAAGTTCTGTTGCCAGCATAGATTGCGAATCAGAGTTTCCGGCCACATGGGGGTGGTTCGTTTGGCCGACCAGTTCTATTATCAGTCTTGTCACAGTCATCGCAACTCGAACCCGAAGCTGTTTGCCTTGTCGTCCATTACCTGGCATTCCAGGCCGGAAAGTTCCGGATCGCTGTACTTCTCCGGCAGCAGCGAGACCGGCGTGCGGAAGGCTTGCCCGGGGATCGAAGCTCCGTCGGCGCTAACAGCAGCGACCGTTACCCGATAATGGCCCGCCGCGGCCCCGTAGGCATTGCCGGTACGCAGGCTAAAAGTGCCGTCGCGGCCGATCTCGCCGATCGCAAGCTCCCCCTGCGTGCCCAGCGCCGTGTTCGGCGTGAAGACAATCGTCCCCTGCTGAAGGGGAAAGCCACGGTACGTCACCTTGCCGGTTACCGGCATGTACTTGTCCGACTTACCCTTGCAGCCGGCGAGCCCGAGGACCAGCACGACCGCGGCCAGCATCGTCAAGAACAGCGGGCAGCGCCCGATGATGAAGGCGGACCCCATGTCGCTCTCGAAAGAGTGTAGAGATTGATCGGAGACGGATGATAGCAGGTGCGCGGAAATCGTAAAAGAGCGCTGTTCGGGCTGGCAAGAGCGATTGCTTCCCATCTTTACCAAGCACCCCAGCTTGCACTGTCAATCGCAAAACCAAGGGGTGGATAAACAGCATCTCGATGCCCCGCAGGAAAGCGTCCAACTTCGGCAGTCTGGGAAGGGGAGGCGGTGCGATCGGACGCGCGCCGTTCACCTTGACCTGCCTCTGGTCGTTGGGTAGAAACCACCGCCCCTAACCGGAACGTAGGGTGCAGAGGGCTGGAACATAGAAGGAGGCCAGAGAGATGAAAAAGATCGTGATCATGGCGGGGGGACTGGCTGTCCTGACCGCCGCTTACCTGGGACAATTGCTGGCGCAAACGCCGGCCACGCCGCCCGCGCAGACACGCGTGGCGTTCGTCAACATCGTCACTGTCTTCCAGAACTACACCAAGGCCTCGACCTACAAGCAGGAGATGGAAGCGCTCCTGAAGCCCATCAAGGACAAGGGCGAGCGCCTCAAGGCGGAGATCATGAAGTGGCAGCAAGACCTGCAGAATGACCCCAAGGTTTACGGCGATCCCACCAAGCGCGAGCAGTACGAGCAGGGCATTCTCAAGAACAAGCGCGACCTGGAAGACCTTGGCCGCGAGGCCCAGCGACTCGTCGGCAAGAAGAACGAGGAGCAGGTCGTCCAGCTCTACAAGGAAGTCAACGAAGCCGTCAAGCGGCACGCGCAGCAACAGGGCTTCCACATCGTGCTGGCCTACGGCGAGAACCAGAAGAGCGGCGCGGATCCGCTGAACTTCGCCAACATTTCGCGCAAGGTGCAAGGCATGGAGATGGGCGGCGCCATCGTACCCATGTACATGGCTGACGGCCTGGACATTTCGATGGCGGTTGCCGATTCGCTCAATCGCACATTGGTGCAGGCCGGCTACCAGAAACAATAGCTTCACCCGCTTGCGGCTTCGCGCCCTGCGCGAAGCCGCGAGGGGATCAACACCAAGGATGGCACAGTGAAGAAAGTCACTTACCGGGCTCAGCAGACCGTGGCTGGACCGGCTGAAATCATGGGCGTCGGCTTCCTGACGGGGGCTGACGTCCGCTTGCGTTTCTTGCCGGCCCCCGTGGACGCGGGCGTCGCGTTCATACGTACCGACTTGCCGGCCCCGGTGAGGATTCCGGCGCGCGTGGAGCACGTCACGGGCACGCGACGCCGCACGACGCTGGGCCACGCGCCGCATGCCATCGGCCTGGTGGAGCATGTACTGGCCGCGCTCGCCGGCCTGCACATTGATAACTGCCTCATCGAAGTCAACGCACCGGAACCTCCTGGGCTGGACGGCTCCGCGCAGGGTTTTGTTGATGTTCTCCGCGCAACGGGCACGCGCTTGCAAGCCGGCCGCAAGGCGGTCTACATGCCGACATCAAGCGTACTGGTGGCGCACGAGGGCGCCACGCTCGCGCTGCATCCTTCGCCGCGGGCGGAGCTGCGCATCAGTTACCTGCTCGACTACGGTCCCCTGGCTTCCATCCATCGGCAACGGCATACACAGACCGTGACTCCGGAGAGCTTCGTCAACGAACTTGCTGCCACACGGACTTTTCTCCTGGAAGCTGAGGCCGAAGCGTTCAGGCGACAGGGACTGGGCGCCCGCACGAAGATCAGCGATTTGCTGGTGTTCGGCGACCGAGGCTTGCTGCACAACGAGCTGCGCTACGGCAACGAGCCGGCCCGCCACAAAGTGCTAGACCTGGTCGGCGACCTGTCGCTTTTTGGCCATGACCTGCAGGGTCACGTGGTCGCCTATCGCTCCGGCCATCCGCTCAATGTCGAACTGGTGCGGGCGCTGGCCAGGCAATTGTCCATGCGCCAACCGGTCGCGGCTTGACCGCTTGTATTCTCTGGCATTGGCCCGCACGCGAGCCGGCAAACCGCAAGCAATTGATTCGTCCACGGCACGAGATGAAGATGGATATACAAGCTGGAAATCGATTGCGGATGGCCGTCATCGGCGTGGGCCACCTGGGCAAGGAGCATGCCCGTATCTTGGCGAGCCTGCCCGACGTCGAGCTGGTAGGCGTGGCCGACGTGAATGCCGAGCAAGTGCAAGCCGTCGCGCGCCGTCTGGGAGTGCCGGCGTTCACCGAATACTGGCCGTTGCTGAACCTGGTCGATGCCGCCACCGTGGTCGTGCCGACGCGCTTTCACTTTCAGGTTGCAGCCGAGTTTCTGCGCCGCGGCATCCCGCTCCTGGTCGAGAAGCCCCTGGCGGCTGCCCTCGACGAGGCCGAGACCCTCGCAGAAATGGCAGCGCGGCACGGCGCCGCCCTGCAAGTCGGCCATATCGAGCGCTTCAACCCCGCATTCGAGGACCTGGTCTCGCGACCCTTGCAGCCCAAGTTCATCACCTGCGAGCGCCTCGGGCCCTTCACGGGACGATCCACCGACATCGGCGTGGTCCACGATCTGATGATCCATGACCTCGACTTGCTGCTGACGCTCGTTGGCGCTCCGGTCGTGTCAGTCGAGGCGCTGGGAGTGAGCCTGTTCGGGCCGCATGAGGACGTGGCCAGCGCGCGTCTGCACTTCGCCAACGGCTGTGTCGCCAACGTCACCGCCAGCCGGGCCAGCGCCGCGCCGTGCCGCAAGATGCACGTCTGGGCGCCCGAAGGTTATGCCCGCCTCGACTATCAGAAGCGCACCCTGACGCTCGTCCAGCCGTCGGCCCTGATTCGTCAGCAAGGACTCGATCCGAACAAGCTCGAACCCGCGCTCCGAGCAACGCTGCGCGATGACCTGTTCACGAAGCACTTTGAACGCGTGCAGATCGACGGTCATGGCCAGGATCAGTTGACCTGTGAGTTAAGGCACTTCATCCAGTGCGTGCGGACGGGAAGCCGCCCGCGCGTCAACGGCGCGGACGCTTGCGCTGCCTTGCGCGTAGCCCAGCGCATCCTCGAATGTGTCCGCAGTCATGCCTGGAACGGCGACGCCGTCGGCCCCGTCGGTCCGAGCCAGCTTCCAACTCCCATCGGCCCGCTGTTCGCCGACAGGCCGCAGCAGGACGCCGCCTGAGCTTCTGGACGCTCCTGGAACGACTCGATGCTACAATGGCAGGCGGTGGACCGTCTGCAACGCGCGCTTCTGGCGCAACCTGCCGCGCATGACGAGCTAATCAAGCCGCTCCGCGACCGTCAGGCAAAACCCCTGCACCGATTGCACGATTTGCTCGAAGTGAGCGAGATCCTCCGGCTTGGTGACGGTTAACCGGGTTTGCAAACCGTGCTCGCTGAGAAAAGCAGCCGTGTCCGCGACGGCCGTGAAAATAATCAGCGGGATCGCGCGTAGCTTCGGACAATCGTTGATCGCACGCAAGACATCCAGACTCCCAGGCGCGTGGACATCGCGTCCCAGGATGATCAGATTTGGCAATGGCTCATTTTCACGTTGCAATAGCTCCAGAGCTTCGACGCCGCCGGGAACCACCGTCAAGCTGTTGCGCATCTCGTTGTCCGCAAGCGCCTGTTCGACCAGCAGGATGTCCTTGATGTTGTCGTGAATCATGAGAATCTCGACGCGGTCGAATGCAGCCTCTGCGCTGACGGCAGCCGCCACGTGCAACGGATTGAGCTTGAGATTCTCGTTGGCGAGACCGAGTCGGTCGAGATCTTCAATCAGCAACTCGCAGGTCTGGTAGCGATAGCGAGGGTCCTTCGCCAGCATCTTGTCCAGCACCAGGTCGAGTCGCGGAGGCACTTCCGAATTCTGCTGACGTGCCGAGCTAAACATGCCACGTTCCTTGGCCAGCAGCAGGTCCATCGTGCACGTCCCCTGGAACGGGGCCTGCCCGGTAAGGAAGTGATACAGCACGCCGCCCAGAGCATAGATATCGGAGCGCTGGTCCGCTTTCTTGGCGTTGCGAATCTGTTCCGGCGCCATGTACCTGGGCGTGCCAATGGATGTCCCCGAGTCTGTCAGCGACAGGTCCTCCGGCAGCGATTTCGCCAACCCCATGTCGGTCAGCTTCACGTGCCCCAGCCGGGTAATCATGATGTTTTCCGGCTTGACGTCGCGATGAATGATCCGGCGTTCATGAGCGAATTGCAGGGCAGCGGCGCAGCGTAGAACGATGAACAGAGCGTCGCCGACGCGAAAGCGACCAAGACGGGCGAGCAGCATGGCGGCGCTATAGCCGTCGATGTACTCCATGGCGAAGAACGGTACGTCGTCGCTTTTTCCCGCCCCGAAGAAGCGAACAATGCCTGGATGGTCCAGACTGGCCAGCACCGTTTCCTCGCGATGGAAGCGCGCGACGAGATTCTGCTTGCGTGCCAGCGACTCGGAAAGCACCTTCAATGCTACCAACCGGTCCTTGCTGATTTGCCGGGCCAGATATACCGTCCCCATGCCCCCCGCGCCGAGCTTACGAATAATGCGAAAATCCGGCAGGTCGAGGCTCAGGGCGCACGGCCGCCCTCCATCCCGCGCGGTCTGGACTCTTTTTTTCCTCAGGCGAACACATGCCGCGGGCAACGGGGACTTTTCATCCAATACCAGGATGGGCTCATTGTGATCCGTAGTCACCGCCTGGACTTCAGCATGGCACGACGGACAAAACACCTTCTCTTCCGACGCCGAGAGAGTCTGTTGAAAGGGCGTGCGGCATTCCGGACATTGTAGCTCAAGCGATATCACGAAAGACCTCGGCGCAGGCGACCCCAACATCAAGGCGACGCAGCCGGAATCAAGAAACTCGCAAGTGAAACTACATTCACAGGACGGAAAGGAACGTCATGCAGTCCTTTTTACGCAACATGCCGCCAAAAGCACGGCAGCCTGGTTTTTTGATCGCCGTCACGAGCACGCGCCGAACACTTGTATCAGATCTCCTTCCCGACATTCCGTGGCCCAGTAAGTTAAAGGCTAGCGAGGCTTCGCCTCAGACCGACGAGGCGTGCCCCGATGCAGGTCAATATAAAAGGCTCCGGTCGAGCCTATGATGGGTC
>Ga0194121_10000820_pt1 | contig 54333 bp, 46 predicted proteins | sample TA2MahCa50mmetaG_FD_148609 | JGI IMG/M metagenome (GOLD analysis project Ga0194121, IMG submission 148609) | Freshwater microbial communities from Lake Tanganyika, Tanzania - TA2015020 Mahale Deep Cast 50m | ecosystem: Environmental > Aquatic > Freshwater > Lake | place: Tanzania: Lake...
CCGAGGCCGGCCCGCGCGCGGCCGTCGGCCTCGCCGCGCCGGCCGCGAGCGACTCGCCGCGCGCCCACATGATGGTCGTGCAGCAGCAGGCCTACGTGCGCGACTTCGACGTCGAGGTGGCGCAAGCCGCCGCCGTCGCCGACCCGCAGATCGGCATCGTGCAGTCCGGCGTCGTGCTCGACGTCGCGGTGCACGGCGTGTTCGAGGTGCGCACGATCGTGCGCGCCTACCGCGCCGCGATCCGCAAGCTGGCGGGCAGCGATCCGGGTGACGATCCGGCGACGTGGCGCGCGTTCGTTGCCGCGCACGCCGCGCGCCCGCCGACGCCGGCGACCGGCCACCGCTGAGCGCCCGGGCGGCGCGACAAAGCCGTCGGGCCGGCGCGCGGGTTCGGCTATGGTCGCGGGGCCACCGACCCCCGCATGCAAGCCACCTCCCAGATCGCCGTCGTCGGCCTCGCCGTCATGGGCCAGAACCTGGCCCTCAACATCGCCCGCAACGGCTTCCCGGTCACCGTCTTCAACCGTTCGTGGGACAAGACCGAGGCGACGCTCGCGCGCCTGGGCCAAGGCCAGCGCATGGTCGGCGCGCGCACGCCGGCCGAGGTCTGCGCCTCGCTGGTGCGCCCGCGCAAGCTGATCCTGCTGGTCAAGGCCGGCCAGCCCGTCGATGACACGATTGCGGCGTTCCTGCCGCACCTGCAGCCGGGCGACCTGATCATCGACACCGGCAACAGCCACCCCGACGACACCGAGCGCCGCGAACGCGAACTGACCGCCAAGGGCGTCCGCTTCACCGGCATGGGCGTCTCGGGCGGCGAGGAAGGCGCGCTCAACGGCCCGAGCCTGATGCCGGGCGGCGAGGCGAGCAGCTACGGCGAGCTGGCGCCGATCCTCAAGAAGATCGCCGCGCAGGTCGACGACGGACCGTGCGTGACGCACGTCGGCGCCGGCGCCGCGGGCCACTTCGTCAAGATGGTCCACAACGGCATCGAGTACGGCGATATGCAGCTGATCGCCGAGTGCTACGACCTGATGCAGCATGTGCTCGGCATGTCGACGCAGCAGATGGCCGACGCCTTCGCCGCGTGGAACAAGACGTTCCTCGAATCGTTCCTGATCGAGATCACCGCCCGCATCCTGCGCGCGACTGACCGGGCGACCAGGCAGCCGATGGTCGACGTCATCGTCGACCGCGCCGGCCAGAAGGGCACTGGCAAGTGGACGACCGAGATGGCGCTGCGCTACGGCGTGCCGGCGCCGACGATGCACGCGGCCGTCGAGGCCCGCTACCTGTCGGCGATGAAGGACCAGCGCGTCGCCGCCAGCGGCCAGCTGCGCGGCCCCGCCGTCGCCGCCGCGACCGCCGCCGGCCTGCTCGACGCGGTGCGTGACGCCCTCTACTGCAGCAAGATCTGCAGCTACGCGCAGGGCCTCGACCTGCTCGCCACCGCCGACGCCGACAAGAAATGGCGCCTCGACCTCGGCGAGATCGCGCGCATCTGGAAGGGCGGCTGCATCATCCGCGCGCGCTTCCTCGGCCGCATCCAGGCGGCGTACGGCAAACAGAAGCGGCTGCCCAACCTGCTGCTCGACCCGGAACTCGGCAGCTTCCTCGTCGAGCATCAGGGCAACTGGCGCAAGGTCGTGGCGCTGGCGGCCGAGCGCGGCGTGCCGACGCTGGCGATGGGCAGCAGCCTGTCGTACTTCGACTCGTTCCGCCGCGCCCGCCTGCCGCAGAACCTGACGCAGGCGCAGCGCGACCTGTTCGGCGCGCACACCTTCGAGCGCACCGACCAGCCGGCCGGCGCGATGTTCCACCACGAATGGCCGTGATCGGGTAGCCGTGACGGAACCCCGCGCAGCCGCGACGGGTCGCCGGCGGAAAAAGGCCTGCGGGTCGCGGCCGCGTCGCTGCTAGACTGCTCGCCCCTTTTTCCCGCAACGACCCCCATGGAACGCACCCTGATCCTGCTGAAGCCGGACGCCGTCCAGCGCGGCCTCTCCGGCCAGATCCTCGCCCGCTTCGAACAGAAGGGCCTGAAGATCGTGGCGATGAAGCTGATGAAGATCTCGCCCGAACTGGCCGCCAAGCACTACGAGGCGCACAAGGAGCGCCCGTTCTACCCGGGCCTCGTCAAGTTCATGACCAGCTCGCCGGTGGTCGCGCTCGTGCTCGAAGGCCTCGAGGCGATCACCGTCTGCCGCAACCTGATGGGCAAGACCAACGCGCGCGAGAGCGCTCCGGGCACCATCCGCGGCGACTTCGGCATGAGCCGCAGCTACAACCTGGTCCACGGCAGCGACGGCCCCGAGGCCGCGACGCGCGAGATCGGGCTGTTCTTCCCCGAGGGCGTCGTGTCGTTCGACTACGCCGCCGTCAACTGGATCTACGATCCAGTCGAGGAGCTGAAGAAGTAGTCCCCGCCGGCGGCGCGCGGGCCGCGGCCCGCGGCGCCGCGCCGCCGCCATGGCGAACCCCGCCCCCCAAACGCGCGGTCTGAGCGCCGCCGAACTCGCCGCCGCTTGCGACGAGTTGCAGGCGCTCGCCGGCGCCCGGGTGATCGACGCCGCGCCACTGCAGGTCCCGGTCGACGCCGACGACCTGCTGCTCGTGTTGCAGCCGCCAGGCGAAGCGGCGCGCAAGACGCTGCTGCACATCGCGCCCGGCGGCCCGCGCGCGCGTTTGTGCCCGACCAGCCGACGCTTTCCCGCCGAGGCGACGCGGCGCGGCCCGGCGCACGACCTGCTACAGAAGGACCTCGTCGGCGCCACGCTGTGGGATGTCGTCGCAGCGCCCGGCGAGCGTCGCTGCGAGTTGCGCTTCCGCACGGCGGGCGGCGACCGGCGCCTCGTCGTCGAGCTGTTTGGCGCGCGCGGGCTGTGGGCGCTGCTCGACGCCGAAAGCCGCGCCGTGGCGCTCTCACGCGCGGTCGCGACCGCCGTGCGCACGCTGCAGCCCGGCGACCGCTACGCGCCGCCGCCGGCCGCCGCCGAGGCGAAGGATGCGGCCGCGATGCGCTTTTCGCCGCCGGTGCTCGCCGCGATCGACGCGCACTTCCGGCCGCTCGACGAAGCCGCCGAAGCCGCCGCCTTGCTCGACGGCCTGCGCCGCGCCGCCGCGCGCGCGCGCCAGAAAACGCAGGCCAAGGTCGAAGGCATCGGCCAGCAGCTCGCGGACGTCGGCCGCGCCGCCGCGCTGCGCCAGCAGGCGGACCTGATGCTCGCCTACGCGCACACCGTCGCGCGCGGCGCTGCGTCGATGCGCGTGCCCGATCCGGCGCGCGACGGCGAGGAGATCGTGCTCGAGCTCGATCCGAGCAAGCCGGTCATCGCGCAGAGCCGGCAACTGTACGAGAAGGCGCGTCGGCTGGACGACGGCCGCGAGGTCGCCGAGGCTCGGCTCGCGCAGGCGCGCGCCGAGCTTGCCGCGCTGGCGGCGGTCGCCGACGCCCTGGCCCCGCTCGCCGCCAGCGCACCGGACCTCGCGGCGGCGCTGGCGCCTCTGCGCGCCGAGTTGCAGCGCCTCGGCGCGCTGCCCAAGCCCCCGCCGCTGCGCGCGCCCGGCGCCAAGAAGCCCACCCGCGACGAGACGCGCGGCGAGAACGTGCGTCGCTACGTCTCTGCCGAGGGCTATCCAATCTGGGTCGGGCGCAACAATGAGCAGAACGACCGCATGACCATGCAGCTGGCCAACGGCAACGACCTGTGGCTGCACGTCGGCGGCGGCCGGCCGGGTTCGCACGTGGTCGTGCGCCTGCCCAAGAACAAGACGGCGAGCCTCGAGACTCTGCTCGACGCCGCGACGCTGGCCGTGCACTTCAGCAAGGCGCGCGGCGAGCGCCGCATCGACGTCGTCTACACCCAGAAGAAGCACGTGCGGAAACCCAAGGGCCTGCCGGCCGGCGCCGTGGTGCCGTCGCAGATGAAGACGGTCACCGTGCTGCACGACGACGCCCGGCTGCGTCGGCTGCTGGCGAGCGGCGGTGACGCGGAAGACTCAGGCGGACCGAGCTGAACGCCGCGCTGCGGTCGTGCGTATCGACGCCGGCCGCGCCGCGTCCAAAGGGGCTAGACGTAACCGCCGCGATCGCGCAACCTCTCTGCCCTGTCGGCGAAGGTATCCTCCGCGCAGAGTGCGCCCATTCATCTCCGCACAGGCGGCGCAGCACTCCAACCACCTCAACTCCCAGGTTCCCTCCACGCTTCCATGACTCGCATTTCGTTCTCCCTGCTCTCGGCGGCGGCCTTGCTCGCATCCAATTCAAGTGCCCAGGTCATGCTGACGCCGGTCGCCGGCTTCGGCGCCAATGGCTGGATGGCGCCTGGTTCGATCCCGAACCTCAGCACCACCAACACTGAGCGCGGCATGGCCTACAACCCGGTCACCGGCAACCTCGTGCTGGTCTCGCGCACCGGCGGCAACAACGTCCGCATCCTGAACGGCGCCACCGGCGCCGACCTTGGCGGCCTCGACTTGACCGGAATCTCGGGCGGCACCTTCGCCGTCAACATGGCTGGCGTCGCCGACGACGGCTCGATCTACGTCGCCAACCTGGCGATCTTCAACGCGACGACGAACCCGACGCCGCTGTTCAAGATCTACCGCTGGAACGACGAGACCACCGGCGCCGTGACGCCGCCGCTCGTCGCCTTCTCCGGCACGCCGGGCGCGCAGCGCATCGGCGATTCGTTCGCCATAACCGGCGGCGCCCCGAATGTGGCGATCCAGTTCGCCGCCGCCGGTTCGGCGGTGCTAAACAACGGCAACGTCACGATCGGCAGCAACGTCGCCGTCGGCCCGCTCGACTTCAGCAACGCGGTCGTGCAGTACGGCAACATCAGCGGCACCTCGACGGCCAACAACGACTACCGCCTGGCGCTGACCTGGATCGACGGCAGCACGCTGATCGGCGGCCAAGGCACCAACGCCCGCGTCACCGGCCTCGACCCTATCAGCCAGATCGCCACGCTGAACAGCACGATCCCGATCGGCACCATCGCCCGCCGCGCCATGGACTACGCCGTGATCGGCGGCATCCCGATGCTGGCGGTCATCGACTCCAACGCGTCGATCGTCACCGTCATGAACGTCACCAACCCGGCCAACCCGATCATCATGGCCTCGGGCACGACGACGAGCGGCCCGCTAGCCGCCAACCTCAACGGCACCGGCTCGGTCGCCTGGGGCGCCATCACCGGCACCTCGGCGCGCCTGTACGCGATGAACAGCAACCAGGGCATCCAGGCGTTCGACTTCAGCTTCGGCCCCATCGCGGCGGTCTCGACGTACGGCGTCGGCTGCGACGGCCTCGCGCTGTCCAACACCAACCTGCCGACGATCGGCAGCGGCAACTTCAGCCTCAACGTCAGCAACGTGCCGGTGTTCGCCCCGCTCGCCTTCATCGCCTTCGGCGGCCTCGCCATCAACCCGGGCATCGACCTGACTGTCATCGGCATGCCGGGCTGCTTCAGCTACACCAGCTTCGACATCGGCCTGTTCCAGACCGGCGCCGTGGTCAACCAGATCGGCTCCTTCGCGCTGCCGATCCCGGCCAACACGGCGCTCGCCGGCTCGGCCCTCGCCGCGCAGGGCGTGTCGCTGTCGATCCTGACCCCGCTCGGCCTCAACAGCAGCAACGGCCTACAGTTCACCGTCGGCTTCTGAGCCGACCTTTGACCTGACGGCGCCCGCCGCGGGCCCGACGGACGCTGTTCCGTCGGGCCTGCGGCCGTTTCCGGACCACCAGCGCGACGCCGCGTCCGGGGAAAGAACGTGCGTCGCGCGCGCCAGGGAATTGCGGCCGCAGCGATCTCCGCTCATGCTGCCGGGGTCCCCGCGTCTCACACCACCTCACCCCCGCAGCGGCCAGAGCTCTCCCATGCGCTCACGTTCCTTCGCCAGCGCGCTGCTGTTGCTGACCGTCGCCACGGAAGCAGCCAGCGCCCAGGCAAACACCGTCCCCGGCCGCGACCTCAAGCTCGAGACCGTCTCGACCATCTCGCGCTATCGCCGCACCGGCGCGTACCCGACCGGCGCGCAGGCGATCGGCGCCCGCACCACCTGCTGCAACCTCGGGCCGACGACGATCCCGTTCCAGGCGGCGATGAACCCGAACCACGGCTTCATCCACTACATCGTCGCGCGCGAGTCCGACGGCCGCTTCGTGCAGATTTCCAACTACGCGTGGGTCAAGCACACGTTCGGCTCGAACAACGACCCCGGCTCGTGCGGCACGTGCAGCAACGTCCCGACGACGAGCTTCGTCGAGCCGGGCTGTAGCGACACCTACGTCGCCTCGCAAGCCGTCGACCACTTCAACCTCGGCCCGCCCGAGGAGGTCGACCCGTGGACCGGCGCGTGGAACCCGATCTGCTCCTACTTCGACCGCGGCAACCCCGAGGTCGCGGTCGGCCTGCAGTGCGACGGCATCCGCAGCCTGACCTCGACGCAGGCGACGGCGCTCAACGCGCAGATCGGCCTCGCGATGCGCGTCCACGACGACGACCTTGCCGTGCTTGGCGCGAGCTTCTGGTACCAGGGCGGCTACATCGTGCCCGGCGAAGCCGACGCGCTGCGCGACAACAACATCGGCTCGCGCCAGTTCACGCCGACGTGGTCGCCCACGGCGGCGCAATGGACGCTGACCGACGGCACGTCGTTCCTGCCGGGCACGATCCTGCAGCGCTGGAACGGCGCCACCGTCACCAGCGCCAGCAACGGCGCCGACGACGGCCGTTACTACGTCGCCGTCAAGGTGACAGGCCCGGTCAACGGTCTCTACCACTACGAGTACGCCGTGCACAACCGCGACAACGCGCGCGGCATGGGCGCGTTCCGCGTGCCGGTCTGCATGGACGCGCAGGTGATGAACTTCGGCTTCCGCGACGTCGACCGCAACGCGGCGACCGACTGGACCGCGGCGAAGGTCGGCGCCGAGATCGTCTTCCAGACGAACACGCTGAGCCCGAACCCGCTGAAGTGGAACAGCGTCTACAACTTCTGGTTCGACACCGACGCGGCCCCGCAGTCGGGCGCGCTGCAGCTCGACCAGTACCTCGTCGGCCCGGGCGCGCTGGCCGTCAGCGTGCCGTCGACGACGCCGAGCGGCGTGTACAACCAGTTCCTCGGCGCGGGCTGCGGCATGCCGGCGCCGTCGCTGTACGCCACCGGCGCGCCCGACCGCGCGCTGCTCGGCAACAGCACGTTCGCCCTGCGCAGCGCCGGCAACGTGCCGCAGTCGGCGTGCGCGTTCCTGCTCAGCACGGTCCCCGGCAGCACGCCGGTCGTGCCGGGTTGCACCGCCTGGTCCGGCGACGTCGGCTCGCTGCTCGGCCCGCTGGTCGTGCTCGCCGATGGCGTCGGCGCCGCGATCATGCCGCTGGCGGTCCCGGCCCTGCCGGCGATGGAGGGCCAGACGTTCGACTTCCAGATGCTCAACGTCGCTCCGGGCGGCGTGCTGTTCGGCGCATTCAACGCCAGCAACGGCCTGCGCATCCGCGTCGGCAACGCGATCCCCGGCTGCCCGTGAGCCGCGCGGGCGCCGCGGGGGCCGACCTCGCGCCCGCCCGGCCGGCCGGCTACCGTCGCCGGCCATGGATTGGCTCGCCTCGCCGGAAGCCTGGGTCGCGCTCGCGACCCTGACGTTCCTTGAGATCGTGCTGGGCATCGACAACCTCGTCTTCGTGTCGATCCTGACCGGGCGCCTGCCGCAGGCGCAGCGCAGCAAGGCCCGGCGCGTCGGGCTACTGCTGGCGATGGGCATGCGCATCGGCCTGCTGTTCACGCTCAGCGCGCTGTTGGCGCTGACGGCGCCGTGCCTGCACGCGTTCGGACGGGACGTCAGCGGCCGCGACCTGATCCTGCTCGGCGGCGGCGTCTTCCTGATGTGGAAGAGCGTCACCGAGATCCACCACAAGCTGGAAGGGCCGGACGACGGCCACGTCGAGGCGGGCGGCAGCGCGACCGCGGGCTTCGGCAGCGCGCTGGTCCAGATCGCCCTGCTCGACCTCGTCTTCTCGCTCGACTCGGTGATCACCGCGGTCGGTATGGTCGAGCAAGTGTCGATCATGGTGATCGCCGTGCTCGCCTCGGTCGCCGTGATGGTCGCGTTCGTCAACCCGATCTGCGCGTACGTCGAGCGCCATCCGACGATCAAGATGCTGGCGCTGAGTTTCCTGCTGCTGATCGGCTTCACGCTCGTCGGCGAAGGCTCGGGCCTGCACGTGCCCAAGGGCTACGTCTACTTCGCTATGGGCTTCTCGATCTTCGTCGAGCTGCTCAACCTCAAGCTGCGCAAGGCCGGCATGCCGATCGACCTGCACGGCCCTGAGCGGCCCGCCCCGTGAGCCTCCCCCGCCTGCTCGTCGCCGCGCTGCTCGGCGCGGCCGCGCTCGCCGCCCAAGGCGGCGGCGCGCCGCCCGCCGCCGGCACGGCCGCCGCACCGAAGCTGCCCGACCTCGGCCCTCCGGCCGCGCTGCCGGACGGCGCGCCGCCGCACGCCGCCCGCATCGACCGCGACGGCCTGCGCACACACGCCTACTGGCTCGCCGACGACGCGCGCGCCGGCCGCTACACCACCAGCACAGGCCAGCAGGCGACCGCGAAGTACGTCGCCGACCAGTGGAAGAAGCTCGGCCTCAAGCCGCTCGGCGACAAGGGCTGGCTGCAGACCTACCCGCTGCGGCGCACGTGGCTCGACGCCGCGACCGCGGTGTCCTACGGCGCCAGCAAGCACGACCGCGACCTCGCCGTCGTCGCCGGCGGCGAGACCAAGATCGCGCTGGCCGGCAAGTTCGTCTTCTGCGGCAACGGCGCCGCCGCCAACGTGCCGGCCGGCCTCGCCGGCCGCATCCCGGTGGTCGCGCTCGGCGCTGGCGGCGGCAGCGGCGTCGGCAACGACCTGCAGGCCGTGCAGCGCTTCGCCGATGTCGCCGAGCAACTGCACAAGCAGGGCGCGACGGCCGGCGTCGTCTGCCTGCTCGGCGACAAGACCTCGCTCGGCAACACGCTGAACTACCGGGCCTTGCTGCCCGACCACCCGCAGCTGCGCTACGGCGGCGGCAACGAACGCGGCATGCGCGTGCGCGTGCCGTTGCTGGTGCTGTCGGCGGCGCAGGGCAAGGCGCTGCTCGCGCACTGCGGCGTCACGGTCGGCGACGACGGCGCGGTCGACGCGAGCAAGGCCGGCGACAAGGCGGCCGGCAAGCTGTCGATCGTCGTCAAGGAGGACGACAAGGCCGTCGGCAGCAACGTCGTCGGCGTGCTCGAGGGCACGACGAAGAAGGCCGAGGCGATCGTGTTCTCCGCCCACCACGACCACGTCGGCCGCCGGCTCGACGGCGACGTCTTCAACGGCGCCGACGACAACGCCAGCGGCACCGCCGGCCTGCTGGAGATCGCCGAAGCCTTCGCGCTGGGCGGCCCGCGTCCGGCGCGCTCGATCGTCTTCCTGTCGGTCAGCGGCGAGGAACTCGGCCTATGGGGCTCGGACTGGTACGCCGCGCATCCGACCTGGCCGCTCGACAGGATCGTCGCCAACGTCAACATCGACATGATCGGCCGCGCCGGCCGCGAGGGCGATGGCCCGATCACGATGCAGGTCACGCCGAGCCACGAGCACGAGAAGTACAGTTCGATCGTGCGCGACGCGGTGACACTGGCGAAGGGCTTCGGCATCGCCTTCACCAGCGGCGACACGTACTACGCGCGCAGCGACCACTACAACTTCGCCAAGGTCGGCGTGCCGGTGGTGTTCTTCTGCGACGGCGAGCACCCGGACTACCACCAGGTCACCGACACCGCCGACCGGCTCAGCTACGACCGCATGGAAGCGGTCGCGCGGCTGGCGTTCTGGACCGGATGGAACGTCGCCAACGACAAGGGCAAGCCGACGACGTTGGGCAAGCAGCCGGGCTGGTGATCGCTCACCGGCCGGTCGGCAGGCCGCCGGCGCGTGGCTCGATCACGACGAGGTCGTCGTCGGTGCCCATCGCCTTGTCCTGGCCAGCGCTCGCCGCCTCCCAGCGCGTGCCCTGCGACCGCTTGCGGATCACGTAGTCCTGGCCCCAGGGGTCCTGCGCCGGTCCGGCGTAGATCAGCATGCCGCCGTCGTCGCGCCACGCGACCACGTCGGCCGCAGACGGCACCGGCTCGGCGCCACGCATGAGGCGGATGTCCTTCGCTGCGGCGATCAGGTCGGCAAGCTGCGCCTTGGCGAGCTGGCGGCGCTGGATGAGTTCGCGGTCGAGCTTCGGGTCGGGGCGCTTGCGGCAGTCCCACGCCACGAGCCACTCGTGACCGGCCTTGGCGAAGCCGAGGTCCTCGACGAGCCGCCGCTCCATGTGTGGGAAGTGCGCGGCGCCGTAGTAGACGCCCAGCCGCTTCTTGCCGGCCGCGAGTTCGCGCCGCAGCACCTCGAGGCACTTCTCGTTGCGGCCTTCCAGCAGCGTGGTGCCCTTGCCGCCGGCCATCATCGACTCGACCTGCTCGAGCTGCCGGCCGAAGGTCATGCGCAGCAGGTGGCGGCCCTCGCCGCTGCGGAAGGCGGCGACGAGGTCGAACGGTTTCGTCTTCGTCGCGCCATCGCCCCCGTCGCCTTCGCCGCCGTCGTCGTCGTCGTCGTCGCCGGCCTGCGCGCGCTGCTGCCGCGCGCCCTGCTGCATCATGTCCCACATGATCGACAGCATGCTCTCGCCGCGCTCGGCCATGCTGTGCTCGAACTCCTGCGGCGTCATGTCCGCATGCACGAAGTTCTTCGCCTGGTAGTCGATCTCGTCGAGCTGGAAGGCGAGCTCCAGCGATGTCTTGAGCCCGCGCTGCAGCAGCGACACCGGGCTGAAGCCGCGCTCCTGCCGGCCCTTGCCCGGCCGCGCGTCGGGCGCGGCGACCAACTCGTAGAGCAGCGCGTCGCACGCGGTGAAGCGATCGTTGAGCGCCGCGTAGCAGGCGGCATCGGCGATGTGCACCGCGGCGTAGAACGTCACCTCGACGTCGTCCTTGCGATAGCGCGTGATCGCCGTCTCCAGGCGACCTCCGTCGCCGGCCTCGACGAAGCGCACGAAGTCGCTGGGGATCGCGTCGGGCGCGTCGCCGGAGGCCTGCGCCGGCGCGGCGGCGAGCAGGCAGGCGAAGGCAGCGAGGACGGCGGCGGCGCGCAGGCTCATGCCGTCGAGGATCGGCCGCCGCAGCCCCGGGCGCAAGCCGGGCCCGCCGTTCCGCGTCACTTGCCCACGACCGGCCAGGAGAGCCGCTGGTCGCGCGCCAGCAGGCGGGCCTTCAGCTCGGCGTACGGCACGTCGTGCAGCGCGATGCCGCGCGCGAGCGCCAGCGCGCCGGCTGTGACCGCCGACTCGGCCAGCACCATGAACACCGGCTCCATGCGGATCGAGCCGTAGGCGATGTGGCTGCTGCTGACGCAGACGGGCGCCAGCAGGTTGTCGCACTGGCCGCGCTTGGGCAGCAGCGCCCGGTACGAGATGCCGTAGGGCTTCGGCACGCGCACCTGCACGTCGCCCTCGTTGCGCACCGTGCCGTCGGCGACGACGTAGCGCTGGACGTTGTGGCTGTCCATCGCGTACGCGCCCATGCCGACCGGGTCGTCGGCGACCTTGGCGCCCATGCAGTCGTGCTCGGTGACGACGGCCTCGCCCACGAGACGTCGACCCTCGCGCACGTACAGCAGCGGCGGCCAGTGGTCGAAGGCCGCGAACTCGTCCTTGGCGAGGCCGTAGCGGTTGAACTCGGCCCGCACCTTGGCCGGCACGCGCGGATCGTTGGCCAGCGTCCACATCAGGCCCGCCTGCCAACGACGATGCTCGGCGACGATCGCCGCGCGCTCCGCGTACGAGGCCTCGGGGTAGCGGTAGTTGCCGCCGATGAAGTCGGTCGAGAACGCGCCGTTGTTGTTGGTGTCGGTCTTGCGATTGGGCATGCCGACGGGGTGCCACGGCGCCAGCGTGCTGCCGGCCTCGAAGTGGCGCAGCAGCAGCTCGTACTCGCGCGCGTCGTAGCCGGTCGGCTTGCGCCACGGCAGACGGTTCTGCGGATCGTCCGTCGTGCACATGCGGAAGCAGTACGCCTGCATGCGCGCGTCGGCGGCGCCCTCCGCGCCGGGCGGCCCGGCGTGCACGCCCGGCAGCAGCCCGCTGGCCTTGTCGCCCTTCACGACGTACGGATCGACCGGCGCGGTGAACTGGTGCTTCGTCGCGTTGGCGGTCTGCACGCCGTTGAGCGTCTCGCCGTACTTGGCGTTGGCTTCGCGGCCGACGGTGAAGTCGCAGCCCGCTGCGGCCAGCAGGTCGCCCTCGTAGGTGCAGTCGACGAACAGCTTCGCGGCGATGCGGCGGCCGTCTTCGAACGCGATCCAGGCGAGCTTGCCGCCGTCCTTGCCGACGCCGCCGGGCCGGCGGTCGAGTCGCCCGGCCTCGGCCGCGACGTCGGCGTCCGCCATCATCGCCATGTAAGTCGCCTGGGCGACGCTCGGCTCGAACGTCCAGGCGGCGTCGATGCCGGGCTCGTGGCCGCGGCTCTTGAACTCGCTCCGCTGCTCGCGCGTCCACGACGCCGGCTTGTCGTAGTGCGCGCGCATGCGCCGGTAGAAGTCGCGCGACAGGCCGCCGATGGCATCCTTGTTGCCGACGTCGGTCGCGCCGAGCCCCGAGGTCGACAGGCCGCCGACCCAGCCGTCGCTGTCGATCAGCGCGACCGTGAGGCTGTGCTGCTTGGCGGCGATGGCGGCGACGACGCCGGCCGAGGTCGCCCCGTAAACGCACACGTCAACACGGCGGAGCTCGCCCTGCGCCGCGGCGGTGGCGCAAGCGACAAGCAGGAAGACGGTGGGGAGCGAGGTCCGGGCGCGCCGACTCATGGGCGTTTCCACACGTACACGTAGATCGACTCGTCCTTAGGGCCGACCCAGCATGGTAGGTGCATCGCCACCTCGCACTGTTCGCGCAGGGCCGCCAGCATGCTGCCGTCGCGGTCCTTCTCGGCGAGCTCCGGCAGGGTGAGGACCACTGCGAAGAAGGCGCCCCGCTCGTTGGCGCAGCGCCGGTGCCACGCGAGGTGGTTGGCGGCGCCGGGCTCGCAGACGCGTTCCTTAGTCTGGTCGCGGCCCTCCGCAACCATCCAGTCCTCGATCTGCACGATATCGTTGCCGAGGTCCTCCTGCGCCACGACGCCACGCCACATGCCCGGGCGCAGGTAGTAGACGAGGGTCGGGAAGTTGATCGTCGCGACGCGCATTGGCTTGCCGGCAGCCTGCGCGCGCACGAACGCCGCCGCCTCGCGCCATCGCGCCCGCTGGCCGTGCTGGACCGTCGCGTAGTCGACCAGCGCAAACGCGTGCTCGCCGAGCAGGCACAGCGGCAGCGCGGCGGCCACAAGCCACAGGGCGGGGCCACGAGCGCGCCTAGCGCGCATCGCCGCCATGCCGAGGTGGGCGCAAGCAAAGGCAGCCAGCAAGACCACCGCAGGCAACGCCACGATGGCGTAGCGCGCCGTCGCCAGCACGCGCCAGTTGCCGAGCACGAGCAAGGCGACGAACGGCGCCGCGAGGAAGCTGCCGAGCAGCAGCGAGCGGTCGCGGCCGGCAAAGCGGTGCAGCAAAGGCAGCGCCGCGGCCGCCAGCAGCAACGCTCCCGGTCGGAAGTAGTACGCCGACGTCAGCACGAAGTGTGTCACGGACGGCGTGCTCTTGCTGCGCAGGAAGCCCTGGAACGGGCTGAGGTGATCGACCGCCCAAGGCAGCCCCCCGGCGAGCGCGCCACCGATGATGGCTAGCAGCGCGATCCGGCCGCGCGTCAGCGGTCGCGCGCGCAGCACCAGGAAGGCAACGAACGAAACCGCCAGGAAGACGCCGGTCGGATGGCTGACCGCGCCAAGGCCGACGCCGAGCCAGATCGCGAACAGCTTGCCCCAACCCGGTGCGCGGGCGTACGCGAACGCGCGCTCGACGACGATCACGGCAGCGAAGACAACGATGACGTAGCCGCGGGCGTTCTGGCTCCAGTAGACGTGCCAGGGATGCAGCGCCAGCAGCGCCGCGGCCAGTGTCGCCGGCCAGGCTCCGATCAGCCGGCGACCGGCCACCGCCAACAGCGGCACGGTGAGGGTCCCGACGATCGCGAACGGCAGGCGCAGCGACGCCGCGTCCTCGCCGATCCACCCGGCGTCGATCAGTTGCCGCAACAGCAGGAACGTCAGCGGGTACATAACCCGGTCCGTCGCCAGGAAGCCGTTGTCGCCGTGCAGCGGCATCGTGGCGTCGCGCCAGGTGTGAGCCTCGTCGACCCACAACGACCAGTCGCCAATGCCAAGGCACCGGATGGCGGCCGCAACCGCGGTGATGGCGAGCAGGGCCCAGAGGTGCGGACGGCGCAGTCGTGTCCGCTCGCTGTCGACGACGACGGTGCGGGTCTTCTCGCGGGGCGAAGCGGGCGGCGCGCTCACGGCGCATCGTGATACCGGACCACGCGCGCGAAGGCACGCTCTCTTCGTCACCGACACGCCGCGTCGACCAACCGGCAGCGTATGGCTACCCTGCGGCGATGCGCGCTCCCGTCCCGCTGGCCCACGCCCACCGATTGCTCAACCACGGCCCCACCACGCTCGTCAGCGCGACGCACGGCGGCCGCCGCAACGTCATGGCCGCCGCCTGGGTGATGCCGCTCGACTTCACGCCGCCGAAGTTCGCTGCCGTGGTCGCGGCGGACACGTTCACGCGCGAGCTGCTGGTCGCCGCGGGGGAATGCGTGCTGCACGCGCCAACGACGGCGCAGACCGGCCTGACCTACGCGCTCGGGTCGTGCAGCGGCCGCGACGGCGACAAGTTCGCGCGCTTTGGCCTGCGTGCCGAGGCCGGATCGGTCGTGCAGGCGCCCATGCTGGCCGGCTGCGCGGCGTGGCTCGAGTGCCGGCGGCTGCCGGAGCCGGACCTGGAAGCGCGCATGGATCTGTTCGTCCTCGAGTGCGTCGCTGCTTGGGCCGACGACGCGCTCTGGCGCGACGGCGAATGGCGCTTCATCGACGGCGGTCCGCGCACGATCCATCACAGCAAGGGCGGCGTGTTCTTCGCCACTGGCGAGCGTTTCGTCGCCCGCAGCTAGCCGAGGTCGCCGAAACGCCGATCACGCCGAAGGCCCGATCTCCCCGAAGGCCTCGTCGGCGAAGCTGAAGTAGCGCGCGTCGCCGACCACGACGTGATCGAGCACCTCGATGCCGAGCAGCCGACCCGACGCGGTCAGCCGGTCAGTCACGGCCCGATCCTCGGCGCTCGGCGCCGGGTCGCCGCTGGGATGGTTGTGGGCGACGACGACGGCCGCCGCGCTCTCGCGGATCGCGGGCGCGAATACGTCGCGTGGATGCGCGCCGACCGAGTCGACGCCGCCGGTGCCGACGACGCGAACCGACAGCACGCGGTTGCGGCGATCGAGCGGCACGACGAAAAAACTCTCCTGGCCGCTGCCGCGCACCGAGTCGCGCACCAGTCGCGCGACATCGCCGCCGCCGCGCACCGCCGCGCCTGGACGCAGGGCCGCTTCCGCGAGCCGGCGCGCCAGCCCGAAGGCCGCGCGCACGGCGGCGGCGCGCGCCGGACCGACGCCGCGCTCGGCCGCCAGTTCGCGCGCGTCGGCGACGGCCAGCCCGGCGACGCCGGCGAAGCGCCGCAGCAACCGCTGCGCTAGCGCCTCCGCCGGCTCGCCGCGAATGCCCGTGCGCAACAGCAGCGCCAAGCACTCCGCGTCCGACAATCGCGCCTCGCCCAACTGCTGCAGGCGTTCGCGCGGACCATCGCCCGCGTGCCGCCGCAACGCCGCCATTACTGTCTCCATGCCCGCATCGTGTCCCGCCGCGCCCCGCCGGTGGCGCATCCGCGGCAACGACGACGCCTCAGTGGCAGCGCGCCGCGGAGTCGGCGCGCTCGGCGGCGCGCAACCAGCCGTCGCGCGCCTCCCCGCCAGCCATCATGCCGGCCGCCACGACGGCGTCCTGCGGCCGACCGACGCGCAACGCCACGGCGCAGGCGGCGGCCAACAGCCGCTCCCGCTCCCCATGGACCGCCAGCGGATCGTAGGCGACGACCCCGGCGACGAAGTCGTGCAGGTCGCGATCGACGCGCCAGAGCTCGAAGCGCGTGTGGCCGTGCGTGGTCTCGCCGCCCGGCCGCTTGGCGAGGCTGGCGAAGGCCTCGACGCCCTGGCTGAAGTACTCGGCCTCGTTGGTCGCGGCGTAGAAGTCGAGGCAGCGGCCCTCGGCCAGCGCCCGCTGGTACAGCGCGCGGATGCGCGCCCGCTGCACCGGCGTGAAGGCGTAGTAGTGCGCCTGGTGCGCGACCTCGTGCGCGAAGGTGTCGAAGCCGAAGCCGTGCGCCTCGTCAAGCGCCTCGATGCCGGTCGCCGCCTGCATGCCGCCGACGCCGCGTACGTCGTCCCAGACACGGCCATCGAAGGTGCGCTTGCCGCGCAGGTTGGCGCGCGCCGCGGCGTCGGTCGTGCGCTCGAGTTCGACGAGCAGATCGTGGCGACCGCCGACGGCGACGAGCTTGGGCAGTTGGCGGGCGAACATCGCGGCGGTGCGGTCGACAACCAACCGCCGCGCAGGCGACAGCGACGCGTAGCCGGGCACGAAGTCGGCGAGCGGCAGGCCGCGCACGTCGGGAGTTGCCCGCGATGCGGCCAGCGCGGCGAACGCGGGGTCGTTTGACGCCATCGCCGACGCGGCCTTCTGCGTGAACAGCGTCTCGCCGAGCAGGCGGTGCGCGATCGGATGCCGCGGCGCTGCCGCCAGCGCGGCGCGCAGCGCGGCGATCGCGGCGGCGCGGTCGCCACGAGCGTTGGCGGTCACCGCGGCGACTAGCTGTGGCGGCACCGCGCACGGACTGCCGTCGAGCAGGCCCGAGCCCAGCCGCAGATGCGCCTCGGCGTGCAGCGGGTCGACGGCGAGCACGGCCGCGTAGGCGCCGGCGGCGTCGTCGATGCGCTGTACGCGGAACAGCGCCGACGCCTGCGCGGCGAGCAGTTCGGCCGTCGGCGCGACGCCGGCGGCGGCGACAAAGGCTGCGGCGGCGTCGACGGCCTCGTCGAAGCGACGCGCGCGGATGCGTGCCCGCACCGCGAGCGCCATCGCATCCTGGGCGGCGCGATCGACGGCGAGCGCGGCGTCGGCCCACGCCAACGCGAACGCGCTCTGGCCGAGCATCAGGTGCGTGGCCCCCAATCCGATGCGCGCCGCGGCGGCCTCGCCGTCGAGCACGGCGGCGCGACGGAAGGCCTGCCATGCCCCGCACGGGTCCTCGATGTCGAGCCGATCGCGGCCTTCACGCAGCAGCGCGCTCGCCGGGCGCACGTCGCCGGCGGGCGCGGGCGGCGGCGGATCCTGCGCCGCCGCAGCAACGGCGAACAGGACCGCGGTGACGGCGCGGACGGGCGGGAATTGCAGGTCGAAGCGCAAGGCGGGCGTGGCGGCTCCCGGCGGTCCAAGGGAGCTGCTAGCGGGCTTTCGGCAGTCCGCCCGGGCGGCCTGTCGGCGCGGTCGAACCGCCGACGGCATCGCCCCTTGCAGGCGCGCCGCCGCGCGCCCATGCCGCCGGCGGCGCGCTGTCGCCGCCGGCGCGTCGTCTGGTCACCTCATGCTGCCGGTCACTGCTTGCCAGCAGTGCCGAGCACTTCCAGGCGCTCGACGTCGATCACGCTCATCGCCGAAGTCATCGGCCGCCGGCGCGGGCCCATCAACGCGACCTCGCAGTCGACGAACAGGCCGAGGTCGTAGCGGTTGTTCGAGCAAGCAACCTCGTAAAGCCGTTGGCCACCCTTCTCGAGGTAGTACACGCCGGCGCTGGCGATGCGGCGCTCGTAGCGCAGCCAGCCGATCGACTGGAAGCGCTCGAACGGGTCCTTCTTCTCCGGCTGTGGCGCGTCGCTCGCCGCCGGCTTCGCCTCGCGCACCACTGCGGCGGCTTCAGCGACCCAGCTCTGCTTCTCGATGCGGTTCTTCAGCCCAGCAACGGCGGGCTTGCCTGCCGACTCCGGCCCGAACGAGGCGGCGAGTTTGTCGAGCGACTCGTTGAGCGGCGCGTACTTCTGCTCGTTGATCGGCTTCTTCTGCTCAGCGAGGAATGCGTCCTGCACCGCCTGCACAGCGGCGAGGTCGGCATCGTCCTGCTTCTGCTTGGCGATCTGCGCGGCGATTGCGTCGAGCCGGGCCTTCACCTCCGCCTCGTGCTTCAGCTGCAACTCGGCGTAAGCCTTGGCCGGCGCTGGATCCGCAGCGTCGGCCGCCTGCACCTCGGCCTCGGCGAGCCACGCTTCGATGCCGGCGACGCGAGCGCGATACCACTCGTCCTGCTCGCCGATGACGTGCAGCGCGGCGCCGTTATCGAGCTGCGCGACCGGCGCCTCGCTCGACTTGGCGCGGTAGCGGAACGCCACCTTGACGCCCTTGGTCTGCACGCGGCCATCGGGCGTCATCTCGGTGAACTTCTTGTTCACGAAGCCGATCGGGCCGAGCGGCAACTGCACACAGCGGAAGCCGTTCTCGCTGCGGCCGAGCACGACGACCGTGTCCTTCGTCAGCGATTCGTCGAACACCGGCGGCTGGGCGACCGCGCCGCTCCAGCAGCGCAGCAGCGCCGCGTCGACGACCACGCGGCCGTACGTCGTGCCGGTGGCGGCGGCGGACTCCGCCTTGGCCGCGTCCTTGGCCGGCTCGACGGCAGGTGCTGGCTTTGGATCCTGGGCGGTTGGCGCGGGCGCCGACGCCGGCGCCCCCGGGGGCGGCGCTGCTGGCGACGGCTGCTGGGCCGACGCGAGGGTTGGAAAGGAGAGCGCGACGACGAGAGCCGCACGCGCGAACGAACGACGCGACGCCGCCGCGCCGCACGCTGCGGAATCGACCAATTGGATGACCATGATTTCCTCTTCGGGACTGACCGGAACCAAGCGCGCGCCCGGACAGGTGACCGCCTGCCCGACGCAGGGCACGATGCTACCGGAGCGACGGCGAAAGGCGAGGCTCTGTTGGCCGGCGCCCGCACGGCCGGCCGCGGCCACGGGCAACGGGGTGGCGACAGCGCCCCCGGGCGGCCGGTACCATTCCCCACCATGCCGCGCCTTGTGCTCCTGCTGCTGTTGCTCTGCCCCGCCTGCACCTGGTGGTCGAGCAAGGAGCGGGTGCTGGTCGCCAGCGAGCCACCCGGCGCGGCGATCTGGCTCGATGGCCAGGACACGGGCAAGACCACGCCCGCCACCCTCGACATCGCCGGCCACTTCGGCGCCGACCACGTGCTGGAGCTGCGCAAGAGGGGGTACCGGCCCGCTGTACGCCGCAGCTACCAGTACACCGAAGGGTACACGGTCCGGTGGATCGAAGGCGCGCTCGATGAGCAGTTGCCGGTGCTGCCGATCTTCTGGACCACCGGCGACATGATCTTCCCGTTCGGCGTGCGCCGCGCGACCCTGCCGGCCGAGCACTGCATCGTCCTCGAGCGCGAGAATGCGCCGCGGCTGGGGTTCGACCTGCTCGCCACCAAGCCGGCGGCGCCTGCCCCGGCGCCCGCGGCGGTCGACGCCGGCGTGCGCAAGCCGTGAGGCCGACGGCGTTCCTCGACCGCGACGGCACGCTCAATCGCGAGGTCGACTTCGTCCGCTCGCCGGACCAACTCGTCGTGCTGCCCGGGGTGCGCCTCGCGCTGCATCGGTTGCGCAGAGCGGGCTGGGGCATCGTCGTGGTCACCAACCAGAGCGGCGTCGCGCGCGGCCACTTCGGCGAACGCGAGTTGGCCGCCATCCACGCCCGCCTGCACGACGAACTCGACGGACTGCCCGACGCCTACCTGCACTGCCCCCACCATCCCAACGGCGGCTTCGGCTACGGCCGCGCCTGCGCCTGCCGGAAGCCCGGCGCCGGCCTGCTGCACGAAGCCACGGCGCTGCTCGGCGCCGACCTCGCGCACGGCGCCGTTGTCGGCGACAGCGCGCGCGACGTGCTGATGGCGCGCGGCACCCGCCTGCGCACGGTGCTGGTGCGCAGCGGCAAGCCCGTCGACGAGCAATTGGCGAAGCTCGCCGCGGCCGGGGCGAACCCGGACTTCGTCGCCGACGGGCTGCCGGCGGCGGTCGATTGGCTGCTGGCGCCCTGACTGCTGACGCGCCGCGCCGCTAGCGCCGCGGCGCCGGCGGTCGGCGCGCGGCGATGAGCGATAAGTAGCAGGTCACGCAGCTGATCGCGGACATCGCGACGCCGAAGATCAGGCCGCTGCGGCTCTTGAAGAACCAGTGCGCGCCGAAGCCGATCGCCGCGCCGAGCGAAACGCCCGCGCAGCTGAGGTAGAAGCCCGCCAGGCCGGGCGACCAGCGGGTGTGTTCCTTCTCGGCGGGCGGTGGCGGCGCGGGAGTCATGCGTCACGGGATGTACCGCGACAGCCGGCTTCCGAGCCACGCGCAGAGCCACAGCGGCAGCGCCGACCACAGCCGCCGCGGCAGTTCGAGCTTGGGGTTGCTCGGATGGAACTCGGGCAACTTCGCGCCCTTGCCGAGCAGCATGTAGTCGTAGTGCAGCGGCTCGGCGACGAAACCCATGTTGCGCTTGAACGCGGCCGGTCCCGAGTCCGCGCGGCTGCGGCCGAAGTCGAAGCGTCGGTAGCCCTGCGCCACCGCCCACTCCATGATCGCGCAGTAGATCCAGTTGTTGACGCCGGTCGACTCGACGTCGTCACACGAGCCGGAGTAGTAGGCGTAGACCGTGTCCTTGAAGCAGAAGGACATGACCGCGGCGATCGTGCGACCGGACGGCTCGACGGCGCGGTGGATCACCACCGCCTTGCCGAACTCGTTGACCAGCTCCCGGAACCAGCTCTTCGGCAGGGCCGGCGAGCCAAGGCGCCGCTTGTTGGCGGCGAACAGCGCAAACAACTCGTCGACGCTGCCATCCGGCGTGACCTTGATGCCATACGACTCGCGCCGCTTGCCCGGGATCGCCGGCGCCTTCGGATCGCGAGCGCAACGCGCCTCGGCGCGCGCCTTCTTCGGGATGCGCGCCATCACGTCCTCGACGCGTTCGGGCAGATCGCAACGGAACGTCACGTACAGCGGCGACTGGGGCCGGTTGCCGGCCCGCAGCTCGAGGTGTCGCAGTTCGACGTAGCCGACGCCGAGTTCGCGACCCATCGCGTCGGCGTGCGCCAGCAGAGCCTGCTGCGCCCGCTCGTTGTCGGCGAGCACGCCGCCGTAGACGGCGTATGGCACGCTGATCAGGTTCTTGCCGAGGAACGGGCTCTTGGCGAGGAAGAGCGGCAGCACACCGAGCCAACGGCGGCCCTCCTCGACAACGAGGTGGCACGCCTCGTGGTGGAAGCGCTCGCTGACGACGCGGGCCCAGCCGGTGCGATGGAAGAACGTGCCATGTAGATGGCGGCTGACGTAGCTGTCCCAGCGCGAGTCCTCGCCGGGCAGCAGTTCGCGCACGCGCAACGCCGGCGACGACGGCGGCTCCTCCGGCTCGGCGGGCGCCGACCGCGGCGCGAACTCGACGGCGGCCCGCTCCGGCGCCGGCGGCTCGCCAGAGCCGCGGTCCGGCGGCGCGGCGCCGCCGTGCACGGTGTCCTCGACCTTGTAGTCGCGCAGGTTCGGCGCCTGCGTGAAGATCATGATCTCGCCGATCAGGCCGAGGCCAATCACCTGCACGCCGAACGCCGCGAGGATCGTGCCGATGACGAACGCTGGTTTGTCGCTGAGCGACACGCCGGCAACAATGCGCTCGTACAGGTACCACGCCGCGATCGGAGCGCCGACGGCGATCGCGCCGAAGCCGAGGTAGCCGAAGAAGCGCAACGGCCGCTGCGTGAATCGCGTAAGGAACGCGATGGCGAAGATGTCGAGCAGGCGGCGAAGATAGACCCCGAGCCCATAGAAGCCGGCACGGCCCTTCTCCTCGCGGTGGCGGACTCGCACCTCGACGACGCGGAAGCCCTGCCGGCGCGCCAGCACGGGCAAGAAGCGGTACAGCTCGCCGTAGACGGCCACCTCTTCGAGCACCCGGCGACGGAAGCCGCGCGTGCCAGAGTTGAGGTCGTGGAACGGCATGCTCATGACCACGCGCAGCGCGGCGTTGAACAGCTTCGACTGCAGCTGGTTCAGCCACGGGTCAATGCGCGCGTGCCGCCATGTCGCGACGCAATCGGCGCCGGCCTCCAACGCGTTGACGACCGCGAGCACGTCGTCCGGCTCGATCTGCAGGTACGGCGGCGCGTTGACGACGAGCTCGCCGTGCGCCTTGGCGACGCCGGCGGACAGCGCGATGGACTCGCCGAGACCGCCGCCCTCCAGCTGCACCACGCGCACTGTCCAGCGGCTCGCGGCGTCGCGCAGTTCCTCGTCGAACCGGGGGGTCGGGCCGTCGAGGACGACGATGAACTCGCAACGGTAGCCGCCGGAATGCAGCGACTGGCCGTACGCGTCGATGACGTCGCGCGGATGCCCCTCGGGCCCGGCGATGGCAATGACCACGGAGACAAGCGGCGAGCTCACCGGATTGCCTCCCGCGCCGTGGTGCTGATGCGCTGGCGGAAGAACCGCGAGACCTTGACCTGCAGCTCGGCGAGGAAGCCGAGCAGGAAGACGTTCATGGCCACCAGCATGGCGACCGCGCCGGCGGCGACGGCGGCCATGTCGTGGTCGGTCAGGAACTCCCACGCGCCGGAGCCGCGCAGCTTGAAGAAGCCGAGCAGGAACATCAGCTGCGCCAACAGGAACAGCGGGATCGACAGCAACGTGAACCAGCGAATCGGGTGCGCCGCGAACTGGATCAGCATCTTGATGCCGACCAAGTCGGCCAGGACGCGAAAGACGCGGCCGAGACCGTACTTCGACATGCCGGCGCGGCGCTGATGGTGGCGCACCGGCAGCTCGGTGATGCGCGCGCCGATGCCGGCGCCAAGCGCGGCAAGGAAGCGGTGCATGTCGGAGTACAGGTGCAGGCTGCGGACGACCCAGCTGCGGTACGCCTTGAGCGAGCAACCGGTGTCGTGGATGCGGGTCCCGGTGACGCGCGAGATCAGGAAGTTGGCGATGCGGCTCGGCAGCAGGCGCGTGAACGCGCGGTCCTGGCGCTGCCGACGCCAGCCGCAGACGACGTCGAAGCCCTCGTCGAGCTTGTCGACGAGGCGGCCGATGTCGGCCGGGTCGTTCTGCAGGTCGCCGTCCATGGACACAATCGTCCGACCGCGCGCCGCGCGGAAGCCGGCGGCCATGGCCGCCGTCTGGCCGTAGTTGCGACGGAACATCACCACGCGCAGATTGGAGTCGACGGCGGCGAGTTCGCGCAACGCATCGCGCGTGCTGTCGGAACTGCCGTCGTCCACGAACACGATCTCGTAGGACCGGCCATACAACTGCAGCGCGTGCGTCAACGCTTCGTGCAACGGGCCGACGTTGTCCTCCTCGTTGTAGATCGGGACGACGACGCTGAGCCCGGGGTCGGCGGCGTCGCGCGCGGCAGCGGCTCGGTCGTTCGCGGTCACGGCGTACCCCGCCATCGTGCAGCGACGATGGCCAGGACGCGAGCGTCCGCGCGGCAGAACCGCGCGCCGATTCCGCTGCGACCGGCCATCGCGGTCACCAGCCCCCGCGCGCCCACGCGGCGGTTGCCGCCGCCAGCGCGACGACGAGAGCGCCGAACAGCGAGCGCGCCGAAGGGCGCCGTCTGGCCGGCCCAGGCAGGATGGCGGCGAACTCGCCCGGCAAGCGCGCGTCGGCAGCGGCGAGATCGCCTGCTTCGAAATGGCGCAAGGCCGACCGCACTTCGCCGGGCAAACGCGCGGCGAACTCGTCGCGCAGCAGGTCGGCGACCGTCGACCCCTTCCACTCGCGCACGAGACGAACCGGCGGCGGCGGTTCGGCGCCCCCTGGCGCGCTAGGCACCGGTCGCAGACCGATGCCACCGCGTCCCCATGTCGCCGCTGTGCGTTCGTCGCCTCGCTCGTTCACGCCCGGATTATCGGAACGGAGCCACCGACCGCCTGAGCACAGTGGCCCGCGTGGGGAGCGGCCCATGGTATGCGTGTTTGGCAGTATGGTGGCGCCGTAGCGCGCGTGGGCTACCCTCTGACTGCACTCGCCCTCCATGGAACGCAGCGATCGCATTGCCGTCGTCGGCGCCGTCGACGAGCGCCTGCTCGGCGATCTGCGGCAATTGCCGCTGCGGCCCGAGGTGCGCGCCTGGCGCTCGCTCGCCGCCGACGGCGAGGCAGTGCTGCGCTTCGAGCCGACGCTCGTCGTCGTCGCGCTGTCCGAGGAGCCGGGCGAGGAGATCGGCGCGCTGCGGCTGCTGCGCCAATTGTGGCCCGCGCTCGGCGTCGTCGTCGCCGCCGAGGCCGCGCGGGAGACCGCGGCCGCCGCCGCGGCGACCCGGCTCGGCGCCACCCTGCTGGTCTGGCCGTGCGGCCCCGGCGCGCTCGCCGCCGCGCTCGAGCACGCGCGCCATCGCAGCGATCGGCCGCGCGCCGAGGCCTTCCTCGACATCGCGCACGGGCTAGCGGACGAGATCAACAACCCGCTGTTGTTCGCCTCGGGCTGGCTGCAGTTGCTGCAGGCAATGCCGGATGCGTCGGCGGCCGACCGGCGCGACCAGTTGCAGGCCGCGCTCGACGGCCTCGGCCGCATCGCCGCGGCCGTTGAACGGCTGCGCGCATTGTCGCACGCGGCCGAGGGGCCGCAGCGGCGCGACGAGGTCGATCTCGCCGAACTGCTGCGCGAGGAGCTGGCGCGGCGGCCGCGCACGCCGGACAACGCGCGCGCGACTGCGCCGGCAGCGGCGCACCCGGTCGTCGGCGACCGCGAGCAACTGCGCGGCGCCGTGGCGACGCTGCTGCAGTTCGCCGACGAGCTCGCCGGCGCCGAGGCCTCTGCGTCGCTGCGCCTCGACGCCGAGCCGGGCCGCGCGCGCCTGCGCCTCGTCGCCCACGGCGGCATACTGACGCACTGGCGCCTGCCGCAGAGCTTCGAGCCGTACTACCCGACGCGCGCGCTGCGCGGCCAGAACGCCGGACTCGGGCTGCTGCTAGCCCAGACCGTCGTGCTCGCCCACGGCGGCCAGGCGCAGGCGCGGCGCCTGCCCGACGGCGGCCTGCAGTTCGACTTCGTGCTGCCGGCCTGACGTCGGGCAGCGGGCGTCAGATCGCCTGCGGCGTCATCGCCGCGACGTTCGGATCCATCGGCCCGAGGATCTTCTTGACGATCATGTTCTCGACCATCGACCACGCCATCGACGTCACCATGTAGACGAGCAACGCCGCGGCGTACGAGTACAGCATCACGCCGAACAGGATCGGCATGTAGCGCATCATCTGCTGCATCTGGCGCTGTTGCGGATCGGTCGGCAGCGGCATGCGCGTCTGCAACCACAGGAACATGCCGATCCAGACCAGCGGCAGCAGGTTGAATTCGTGCGGCCAGAACGACATTCGCATCATCGCGTCCGGCATGCTGAGGTCCTGGATCCAGCCGATGAACGGCTGTTGGCGGACGTCGTAGGCGGTGCGGAGCGCGGTGAAGAGGCCGATGTAGATCGGCATGGTGAGGAAGATCGGCAGGCACCCGCCGAGCGGCGGCATCAGCTTGTGCTCGCGCTGCAACGCGAGCATCGCCTGCTGTAAGGCGCGCTGGTCGTCGCCGTGCTTCTGCTTGAGCGCGTCCATCTTCGGCTTCAGCACGGCCATGCGCTTGCTGTAGCCGCGCATCGACTTCTGCATGCGGAAGTTGAGCGGCAGCAGCAGGCCGCGAACGAGGATCGTCAGCATGACGATCGCGACGCCCCAGTTGCCGACGACGTCGTGGAACCAGCCGAGCAGCGACAGCAGCAACTTGGCCATCGGCCGGCCGCCGGGCATCTCGAAACCACAGCACGGCGACTTGAGGTCGATGTCGAGGATCGGCGCGAAGCGCGCGGGCTCGGGCAGCGTGGCGAACACGCGGTAGCTCTTCGGGCCAAAGTACAGGCCGAACGTCGCGCGCGATTCCTGGCCGATCGCCGGGATCGGCAGGCGCAACGCGTGGTCGACGCGGGTCGACGTGTTGGCCTTGGTCTTCAAGTCGACGTCATCGACCGGCGGCAGCGTGGCGACGGTCAGCGCGGCGATCGCGCCGCGCGTGGCGTCGTCCTTCGGCCACACGAACGCGCCGAAGAAGCGGTTGGTGCTGCCGGCGAACGCCAGCGCCTTGGTGTCGACGGTGAACGGGTGCAGCACGCCGGGCTGCGGCGGCACCGACTGCGCCTCGCCCTCGGTCGGCGCGGCAATCGCGACGGCGAGGTTGCCGAACAGCGACGACTCGTGCGGCATCACCGGCACCGGGCCGCCTAACACGAGTTCGAGCGTGCCAGTCGCCTGCGAACCGGCGTTGCGCAGCGCCAGCTCCATCGTGAAGCCGCGCTGCGCCGGGTCGTGCCGCAGGGTCTTCTCGAGGATGAGCCCGTTGCCGCCGTCGAGCGTGAACGTGACCGCGTCGCCGCTGCGGGCCACGGTCCAGAGCGCCCTCGACGGATCGACCGGGAAGGCCGCCGGCGCAGCGCCGGCGTGCGCGAGGCGCAGCATGTGGTCGTCGCCGTTCCACAGCAGCAGCAGCCAGTCGTTCGCGCCCGCCGCGGCGCCATCGAACTTGCGCGCGACGACGTGGTCGGTGGCCTGCAGGTAGGTCAGGCCAGCGCCGTAGGCGCTGAACTCGGCATGGAAGCCGCCGACCGCGCCGGGCGCGCCGAACGTCTGCTCGAACTTGGCGGACGGCGGCTCCTGGGCGGCGGCGACGCCGGCCAACAGCGCCAACGGGAACCAAAGGTACTGCGTCTGCATGTGCGTGGAGTCAGGGCGCGCGATTGCGCGCGACTAGGCGCCCTTGGCGAGGCGCTCGGCGAGGTAGACGGGCAACTCAGGGATGGCGCGGATCCTGGCCATCGTCGCCTCGACGTCGTAGGCGAGCCGGTGGAAGCGGACCGTGCCGCCGTTGCCGTCGCCGTCGTAGGTGACGAACGACGATCGCGGGTCGCCATCGCGCGGCTGACCGACCGAGCCGATGTTGACGATCGCCTGTTCGTCGACCTGCCAGGCGCCGTCGATCTCGGACGGGGCCAGGAAGCGGCCCGAGCGCAGGAACACGCCCGGCAGGTGACTGTGGCCGACGAAGCACAGGTTGGCGTCGCCCATGCGCGCGAAGCACTCGCCCATCTTCTTCTCGTCGTGCGCGTCGCGCGGCGTCAGGTACTCGCGGACGGGATCGCGCGGCGAGCCATGAACGAACAGCATGCGACCCTCGCGCTTCTCCTTCGGCATGCCGTCGAGGTACTGCCAGAAGCGCATGTTCTCCTCGCGCGGTCGGTCGCGGCGGCTCATCTGGTCGCGCGTCCAGTCGATCGCCGCGCGCGCGCGCTCGTTGAAGTCCGGCGCATAGAACATCGCGCCGTGCTCATGGTTGCCCATGATGGTGAACTCGGCGCGCTGCATGATCGTCGTCAGCGCCTCGCGCGGCTGCGGGCCGTAGCCGATGACGTCGCCCAGGCACAGGATGCGCTTGCAGCCCAGCCGGTCCGCCTCCTGCAGGCAGACCGTCAGCGCCTCCATGTTGCTGTGGATGTCGGATAGGAACGCGATCATCGCAAGGGCGGCAGAAGCTACGGTTCCGGCGCGCGACGAGGAAGCCGGAAGCGGCTAACTTCCCCCGCCCGTGGCCGACCAACCGCCCGTCGAACCGCTGCTCGTCGTCACCGGCCCGACCGCGTCGGGCAAGACCGCGATGGCCGTCGAGATCGCCGCGCGCAGCAACCGCGAGATCCTGTCGATGGACTCGATGACGGTCTACCGGCGGATGGACATCGGCACCGCCAAGCCGACCGCCGCCGAACGCGCGCGCGTGCCGCACCACCTGATCGACCTCGTCGAGCCACACGAGGCTTTCGACACCGCCCGTTGGTGCGCCGCGGCGGAACAGGCGCTCGCCGACCTCGCCGCGCGCGGCAAGCGCGCGCTGTTCGTCGGCGGCACGCCGCTCTACCTGATGGCCTTCTTCAAGGGCATGCTGGCGTCGCCGCCGAGCGATCCCGCGCTGCGCGCGGCCCTGGCGGCGCGCGACGCCGAGACGCCCGGCAGCCTGCACGAGGAACTGCTGCGGCTCGACCCGGCGGCGGCGGCGCGCATCCACCCGAAGGATCTGCGCCGGCTGGTGCGCGCGCACGAGGTGCTGCGCCAGACCGGCCGGACGATCAGCAGCCAGCAGCGCCACTTCGACCGCGCCGACTGGGCGCGGCCGTGCCGCGTCGCCGTCGTCGAACGCTCGCGCGCGGACCTGCACGAACGCGTGCGCGAGCGCGCCGAACAGATGCTGGCCGCCGGACTGCTGGCCGAGACCGAAGCGATCGAGCGCGGCGGCGGCTTCTCGCGCACGTCCGGCGCCGCGATCGGCTACGCCGAGTGCCGCGACTTCCTGCGCGGCCGGTACAAGAACCCGACCGAGTTGCGCAACCGCATCCGTCGCAATACGCACCAGTTGATCCGCCGGCAGGCGACGTGGCTGCGGCGCCTGCCCGACGTCGCGCGCGTGCCCGCCGCCGGCGGCGCCGACGCGCTAGCCGCTGCGCTGGGGCTCGCGTGATCCGCGCCGGCGCGATTGCGCCGCGCGCCGTTGGCGCGAAGATGCCCGCGTGACCGCGACCGACCCGCAGGCCCTCTCGGCCGCCGCCAAGGCGCTCAACGCCGAACTCGACGAACCGCGCGCCGAGCGGCTGCTCGCCTATCTCGACGCCATGCTGCTGCTCAACGAGCAGATCAACCTGACGGCCGTGCGCGAGCGCGAGCAGGCCGTCGTGCTGCACGCGCTCGACGGGTTGGCGTTCGCGCTGACGGGACTGCATCCGCGCCACGCGCTCGACCTCGGCACTGGCAACGGCTTCCCGGGCGTCGCCGTCGCCGCGCTGCATCCCGGCGCGTCGGTCGTGCTGATGGACCGCACCGGCAAGAAGGTGCGCGCCGTCGGCAGCTGCCTCGTGTCGTCGCGCTTCGACGGCGTCGAGACGCTGCACCTGGACGCCCAGCAGGCCCCCGGGCTACGCCGCGAGTTGCGCCACGCATTCGACGTCGTGACCGCGCGCGCGGTCGCTAAACCCGAACTGCTCGCCGAACTCGCCGATCCGCTGCTGCGTCCGGGCGGCCATCTCGTGCTGTGGCTCGACGCCGACGCCGCGACGCCAGGGCGCCTCGGCGTGTTCCAGCGCACGGCGCTGCACCGCTACCGGCTGCCGGCGCCGGCCGAGCGCGAGCGCGTCATCGCCTGCTGGCGCAAGAAGGGCTGACCGCGCTTCCCGTCGTGCGTCGGCTGCCGCTGGTCGGCGCCGCAGAGGAGCCGCCGGAAACGCCAACGGCCGCCGGGCGCACTGCGCCGCGACGGCCGCCAGATGCTCGCTCACGCGAGCGGCGGGATCAGCGAGTGACGATCTCGTCTACGCCCGGGAACGTGCTCGCCTGCATCAGGCCGAAGCGGCCGAAGTGGCCGAGCTTGGTCTGGTCGTTCGAGTAGTTCACGTACGGATCGTTCTGGTTGTAGTTCCAGATCGTGCGATCGATGACGTCCTGGATGCTCATCAGGTCGCGCGCGAAGGCGTTGTTGCGGCCGTCGCTGCGGCGACGCAGCTCGCCCCAGAACTGGTTCTTCTGGTAGTTCCGCGTCAGCATGGCCACCGGCACGACCTTGCCCTGGTTGGGATTCTCACCCTCGCCGAGCTGGGCGTGGCGACTGTCGAGGTAGAGACGGTCCTTGCCATCGAGGTACATCGACGAGCAGGCAGCGAGCGGCAGCAGGGTGAGGACGAGTGCGAACTGGCGCATTGGTCGTGCGAAGGAGGGGTCGGAGGGGCCACGCCGCAGGGAGAGGACGGCGCGTGGGCAGAGACCCTAGCCAGGCCCAACTCGGCCTGCAACCGGGAAGTCGCGCAACTGCCGGCCGTCGCGACAGCCTTCCCCCGGGCGGACGGCCGGCTAGCCTGCCGCAGCATGCCGGCCCCGCAGGACGCCCCCGCCGCCGCGCCCCCGCCCCTGGGCCTCGGCGTCTTCGGCGGCTCGTTCAACCCGCCGCACGCGAGCCACCTCCGATTGTGCGCCGCCGCCCTGGCGCAGCTGCCGATCGACCGCCTGCTGGTGATCCCGACTGGCGACCACCCGCTCAAGCGCGGCGACGATATGGCGCCGGCCGCCGACCGGCTGGCGATGTGCCAGCTCGCCTTCGCCGACGTGCCGGGGGTGACGATCGACGACCGCGAACTGCGCCGCCCCGGGCGATCCTTCACGGTCGACACCCTCGCGCAGCTGGCTGCCGAACATCCCGGCCGGCGGCTGTACCTGCTGATCGGCAGCGACAACCTGGCGATCCTGCCGCAGTGGCATGAGCCGGCTCGCGTCTGCGAGTTGGCGACGCTCGCGACCTACCCGCGACTTGGCCATCCGGTCGACGCCGCCGCGCTCGCCGCGCTGCCGCTGCCGCCGGCCGCGCGCGCCACCGTCGCCGCGCACGTGCTCGAGTTGCCGGCGGACGCGATCGCATCGAGCGACCTGCGAGCGCGCTGGCGCCGCGGCGAACGCGCGTTGCCTGAGCTGGCGCCTCTGGTGCGCGACTACATCGTCCGGCGCGGGCTGTACGCATGACGCCGTGGCCGGCGTGGACCGCGTCGCTGCTGGCAACGGCGCTGCTCGCTGGCGGCGTGCTGATCCAGCGCCACGTCGTCGCATGGCTGCCGCTCGACGTGCCCGGCCCGGGTCGCAAGCAGCACGGCCGGCCGATCCCGCTCGCGGGCGCGCTGCTGACGCCGCCGCTGCTGCTCTGGATGCTGTGGGATCCGTTCTGGCCGGGCGACCGCCTCGCTGCCGCGGCGGTGGCGCTGGCGACGTTGATCGGCTGGTTCGACGACCGCGGCAAGGCGCACGGGGGCGGCCTCGACTGGCGCAGCAAGGCGATCGGCCTCGCGATCGTCGCTGGCCTGGCCGCCGCCTCGACGTGCGATCCGACGCACGCGCCGCTGCGCTGGCTGCTGTTCGCGGGCTTCACGTTCGTGTTCGTCAACGCGCTCAACTTCCTCGACAACCAGAACGGCGTCGCTGCGGCGGTGGCGGCGGTGACGCTGCTGACGGCAGGCAACGGGCTCGCCGGCATGCTGCGCAACGACTGGACGGCAGCCGCGGCGGCCGCGGCGCTGGCGTTCCTGCCGTGGAACTGGCCGCGCGCGCGGCTCTTCCTCGGCGACGCCGGCGCCTACGCGCTCGGCACGGCGGCCGCGGTCGCCGTGTGCGACGGGCTTCGCCACGGTCCGTCGACGCTGTGGCTCGCCGCCGTGCCGTTGGCGGACTTCACGCAGGTCGTGACCGTGCGCCTGTGGCTCGGCCAGCGCCCCTGGGTCGGCGACCGGCGCCACCTCACCCACCGCGCCTTGCAGCTCGGCGCGCCGACATGGGCGCTGGCGCCGCTGTTTGGCGCGGTGGCGTGGACCCTGACGCGGCTGGCCTGAACGCTCCCGCCGCAGCCGGAGCTCGGGCTACTTCGCGTCGCGCATCGCGCGCAGCGCGGCGAGGCGATCCTCGGCGACGCCCGGCTCGGCCAGCAGCCAGCCGATCTGCACATCGCGCTTCGTCGACCACGCGGCGCGGTCCGGCGAGTTCGCCGCGCTGCCGAGCGCGCACGCGTGGAACGTCACCGCGGCGGCGAAGCGCACTACCGCGACCCCCGGCGCGCGCGCCAGCGCCTCGTCGCACGTTGTCGTCGCGGCCGCGAGTTGGTTCTGTTGCAGTTGCGCGAATGCGAGCATCGCGCGGCCTTCGGCCGGCGGCGTCGGCAGCGCGTCGATCGCGCGCAGCACCGGATCGACGCCGGCGGCCGGATCGAACACGACGGCGGCGGCGACGAAGCCAGCGGCGGCGGTGTCGGCGTGGCCGTCGGCGAGGGCTGCGGCGAACGCCTTGGCGCGGTCGTGATCGCCGTTGCGCTCGGCGGCCTGCCACGCGCGCAGGAGATCGCCGGCGTCGCGCGTCGCTGCATAGGCCGCCTCGGCGGCGTTGGCCGCCGGCGCGAGCAGTTCCGCCGGCGCCTTGCCGGACGCGGCGCCGTCTTCGTGCAGACGCAGCAGCACGCGCGCGCCGAACGACTGCTCGGCGGCCGACGCGCCCGGCTCGAGCGCGCGGTCGAGGAACAGGTCGCGGGCGCGGTCGGGCCGGTTGCGCGCGAACTCGATGCGCGCCTCGCAAAAGCGCAGCGCGCGGTCGGTCGCGTGGTCCGGCTCCTTGCGCAACTGCGCGACGTAGCGCGACAGGCCGCCAAGGTCGAGCGGGTCCGAGGCCAGCGCAGCGTCGATGTCGGCGAGCAGCACGGCGCGCTGTTCGGCGCGCTCGCGCGCCGCAGCCCAACGCTGCGCGACATAGCCGGCGAGCGCGAGCGCGAGCGCGCCAACGGCGAACAGGATGGCGGCGCGGCCGCGCGGCGCGGCGAAGGAGACATTGGTCATGCGAGCTTCACCGCGATCATGGTGACATCGTCCGCAGCATGGCCGCCGTCGAGGTGCGCGGCGAGCGCCCGCTCGACCTCGCGCAGCACGCCGTCGGCGGAGCGATCGCGCGTCTTGCCGAGCACCGCGGCGAGGCGCTCGCCGCCAAAGACCTCGCGCGCGGGCGACTGCGCCTCGTCGACGCCGTCGGTGTGCAAAAACAGCACGTCGCCAGCCTGCAGGGCGACCGGCCCGCTGGCGTGGTAGACCTGTTCGCCGATGACGCCGAGCACCATGCCGGTCTTCTCGAGCACCTCGACGCCGCCCGCGCGCACCAGCACGAGGCCGGGGTGGCCGGCGTTGACGTACTGCAGCGTGCGCTTGGCCGGGTCGACGATGAGCAGCAGCATCGACATGAAGTTGCCGGTCTCGACGCTCTGCGACAACCGCTCGTTCATGCGCGTGACGATCGCCGCCAGGTCGTCGACGAGCTCCAGGTAACTGCGCAAGGCGGCCTGCACGGCGTGGTTCAGCAGCGCGGCGCCGACGCCGTGCCCGGTGACGTCGCCGACCATGACCGCGAGCCGGCCATCGGACAGCGGCACGATGTCGTAGCTGTCGCCGGAGGCCTGCTCGGCGGCGACGTAGCGCAACGCGACCTGCAGGCCGGAAACGTCCTTCGGCACCGGCGGCAACAGGTGCTGCTGGATGCGGCGCGCGATCTCGACGTCCTTCTCGAGCTTGGCCTTGGCCAGCGAGTCGGCGTGCAGGCGGGCGTTCTCGACCGAGATCGCCAGCTGCGCCGAGATGGCGCCGAACAGCGCCAGGTCGCGGCCGCTGAACTCGCGGCGCACGGCGCGCGAGTCGACGTAGACGACGCCGACCGTGCGGTTGCGGGCCCGCATCGGCGCGCACATCACGGCGCGCAGTTTGAGGTCGTAGACCGACTGGCCGACCTCGAGCGCTTCCTGGTCCGACTGCACGACCGACTTCACGGCCGCGCCTTCCTCAAGGCAGCGGCGCACAAGGCTGTGGCTCCACTGCAGGTCGCCGCCGAGCGCGTTGCCGTCGCGATCCTGCGCCACGCGCACCTCCAGCGCCTCCGGGTCGTCGCCGAGCAGCAACAGGGTGCGCTCGGCGCGCGTCACTTGCAGCGAGCGGTCGACGATGTCGCGCAGCACCGTGTCGAGGTCGATGTTGGCGGTGACCGCGGCGATCGTGTCGAGCAAGATCTGCAGCGAGTGCGAGTCCTCAGTGGCGTCACCGGTAAGGATCGTCGACGGCTCGTCCATGCGCGCCGGCCGGGTCACCGGCGCAGGCTTCGGCTGCTCCCGCCGCCATGGCCAGTTCCACGTCATGCGGGCGACTCTAGCCACGGCTCACGGCCGGCGCACGGACTTCGGCGGGACACGCTGGTCGCGAGTTGCGCGCCGTATGCCGGCTCGCCAGAATCCTCGCCCCGCACTTATCGCGCGCGCCAACTCCGACTCCACCATGAAGATCGACAAGTCCATCCAAGACGACTACGCCACGCTCACGCTGAAGGGCGAGTTCGACACGTTTTACTGCCCAGCGCTGATGCAGGAGGTCGAGTCGCTGGTCGAGCGCGGCATTAGCCTGCTGATCCTGGACCTGTCGCGCGTCAAGTTCATCAACTCGACGGCGCTGGGCGCGGTGATCAAGGCGCACAAGCGCTGCCGCGCCGAGGGCGGCGACCTGCTGATCGCGCAGCCGTCGACGTTCGTGCGCAACGTCATCAAGAACGTCGGCATCGACAAGCTGATCACGCTGCACGACACCGAGGCCGACGCGACCAAGGCGGCGATCAAGCAACTCAACCAGCGCGAGATGGCGGGCGAGGCGGCGGTCGACGACGAGAAGGTGATGGTCACGTTCCCCGACGAGACCCGCAACCAGATGATCCCGCGTCAGCAGCTGGTGAAGGGCGCCCCGAAGGTGCTCGTCGGCCAGATGGCGAACGTCGACGACAGCCGCGTGCAGTTCACCTGGAGCGGCAGCAAGCTCGGCATGTCGAGCGAGCAAGGCAAGTTGCTGTTCTTCGCCGGCAGCGACATGCACCTGAAGTTCCAGATCAAGATGATCAAGCGCAGCTTCTTCGACATCGACGCCACCGTCGAAGGCGTGGCAGCGGCCGGTGACGGGCTGCGCGTGACCGCGCGCTTCAAGCACGTCGCCGACGGCGACCGCGAAGCCCTGTCGCAGTTCGCCAGCGACATGGCCTACTTCAAGCGCCAGCTGCCCGGCAAGAAGTGACGCCGGCAGCATCGACGAGAGTCACGGCGCGCGCCGACCACTTTGGGTGAGGGGCCGGCGGCCAGGCGCCGTGCCGGCGCATCGGGCGCGCGACTGGGCGGTCTGACGCGCCGCGCCGCTGCCTGACTGGGGTCTCGCCGGCGCTGCGGGCCAGCGCCGTGGCATGCCTTCCAGATCGCCGCGAGCAGCGGACCGCCGCGCGCGGCGCCGCCGGCAGCAGGGACTCAGCCGACGCGGAACTTGCCCGAACGCTTGATCTTGCGCTTGATGACCTTGCGGCCACCGGCAGTCTTGCTGCGGGTGCGGAAGCCGACCTTCTTGAGACGCTTGACCTTGGAACGACGGACCTTGAGCTTCATGGCAACTGCCGCGCCGACGGCGCGGGAGTCGCGCCGTCATCAGATGGCGGGGCGCGGACAGTAGCGAGGCGGCGCGGGACGGTCAAACTTCCAGCGGCCGCTCGGTCGTTGCGGCCCCCCGCCGCCGCCGGCATCGTGCGCCCATGCGCATCCTGTTGGTGAGCCATGGCCTGCCGCCCGACAGCGTCGGCGGCGTCGAGCAACACGTCGACGGCCTCGCCCGCGCCCTCGTCGCCGCCGGCCATGCCGTCGAGATCTACGCGCGGGAAAGCGGCAACGGCCGGTCGCAAGGCGACGTGCGCGTCGAGCGCGCCGGCAATCCGCAAGTCGCGCGCGTCGCGTACCGCTGGGAGAACGTGCGCGACCTCGCGTCGATGTACGCGTCGCCGCCGATGGCGATGGCGCTGCGCGGCTACCTCGCCGCCCGCGCCGCCGCCGGCGTCCGCTTCGACGTCGCCCACGTGCACCACCTGACCGGCATGTCGACCGACAGCCTCGGCGAGTTGGCCGCTGCCGGCGTGCCGACGGTCATGACGCTGCACGACTACTGGCTGTTCTGCCCCCGCGGTCAGATGTTCCACCACCGCGAGGAGGCCTGCGAGACGGCGACCGTCGACCGCTGCGTCGGATGCCTGTCGCAGACGTTCCCCTGGTGGGTCAACGCCGACAACGGCGCCGAGCGCGTCGGCGCCGTGCACGATCGCGCCCGCGCCGCGCTGGCGCTGCCGCAGCGACTGGTCGTGCCGAGCGCGCGCGCACTGCCGCCATTCATCGCGCTCGGCGTGCCGCGCGAGCGCTTTTGCGTCGTCGAGAACGGCGTCGATGTCGAGTCGCTGTTCGACCTGCCCGCGCCCGCCGTCGGGCCGGGGCCGCTGCGGGTCGGCTACTTCGGCACGGTGATGCCCAGCAAAGGCCTGCACGTGCTGCTCGACGCGGTGGCGCGGCTGCCGCAGGGCGCCGTGCGGCTGGCGATCCACGGCAACGTCGTGCCCTACCACGGCGACCAGAGCTACGCGACGAAGTGCTTCCAGCGGCTGCGGCCGCAGGACGATGTGCACTACCACGGCCCCTACGGCCTTGGCGACCTGCGCCGCCTGCTCGCCGACGTCGACGTGCTGGCGGCGCCGGCGCTCTGGCACGAGGCGTTCGGGCTGACGGTGCGCGAGGCGCTCGCCGCCGGCCGCCCCGTGCTGGTCAGCCGCATCGGCGGACTGCAGGACGCCGTCGAGGACGGCGCCCAGGGGTGTGTGCTGCCGCCGGGCGATGTCGATGCGTGGGCCGCGGCCCTGCAGCGGCTTGCCGACGATCCGCGCGAAGTGCGGCGGCTTGCCGCCAACACCCGCAGCCGGGCGCGCGGCTTCGGCGCCATGGCCGCCGACCTGCTGGCGATCTATGCCGAGGCTCGGGTGGCCGCCGCCCACCGGCAACCTTGACCGCACCCGGGCCTCGGCCCTAGGCTTCTCGCCCACTTTTCGAGCCAGGGCTCCGGCTACCGCCGGCGTTCGGGCGCGCGCACGGACCCACGATGACGGACACGGCCCCCCTCCATTCGCTCAGCCATATGGACCTGCTGGCTGGCGACCTCACCCCGACCAAGCTCGACGCGTTCCGCGTCGCGGTCTTCCAGTCGGTCGACTCGCTGCAGCAGTTGCGCGACTGGCTGTCGGACCCGCGGGCCAAGGGCACCGCGCGCGGCATCGCGCTGTGGGCGCTCGGCCGCCACGAAGAGGCCGTTGCGCTGCTCTCGGCCGACAAGGGCAACCCGGTCGTCGTCTGCTGCCTCGCCAGCAGCCTCGGCGCGCTGGGCAAGCTCGACGACGCCGCCAAGCTGCTGACGCGCCGCGACAGCGACGCCGCGCAGGCGATGGTCTGGCTCCGCGCGCTCGACGGCCAGAACGCTGCTGACCGCCTCGCCAAGGACCTCGACAAGCTCAAGGGCCTGCTGTCGACGGCCGACCAGAAGTACTTCGCCGGCCGCGCGCTCGAGCTCGCCCACGACATCGGCGGCGCGATCGCGTGCTACGACGAGGTGCTGACGATCGACGCCAGCCACAAGCAGGCGATGTTTCGGCTGGCGCTGAACGTCGATCTGCGCGGCGAAGACGAGGAAGCGCGCGAGCTGTACGAGCGCGCCCTGATGTCGCCGCCGGTCAACGCCGCGTGCGTAGTCAACCTCGGCATCCTGTACGAGGACATGGGCAACTACCGCCGCGCGATGCAGTGCTTCGACCTGGCGCTGCAGGCCAACCCGGACAACTCGCGCGCCCGCCTGTTCCGCCGCGACGCCGCCGCCGCGCTGAACATGTACTACGACGAGGACCAGGAGCGCCGCGACGACAAGCGCAACAAGCTCCTGCGCACCCCGATCAACGACTTCGAGCTGTCGGTGCGCAGCCGCAACTGCCTCGCGAAGATGAACATCCGCACGCTCGGCGACCTGGTGAAGAAGACCGAGGCCGAGTTGCTGAGCTACAAGAACTTCGGCGAGACATCGCTGACGGAGATCAAGGAGATCCTCAAGATCAAGGGCCTCCGCCTCGGCATGACGGCCGACGAGCTGATGAGCAAGGACCTCGGCGAGATGACCGAGCCGGCCGTCCGCACCGAGGAGCAGCCGGACCCGGACAGCCCGGACCCGTCGCGCCGCCCGATCAGCGAGCTCGACCTGTCGGTGCGCAGCCGCCGCATCGTCGACCTGCTGAAGATCCGCACAATCGGCGATCTGGCGCAGAAGACCGAGGCCGAGCTGCTCGCCTGCCCGAACTTCGGCCAGACGTCGCTCAACGAGATCAAGACGAAGCTCGACGAATTCGGCCTGTCGCTGCGCGGCTGATACGGCCGCATGTACGACCACCTGTTCGGGGAAGTCGTCGACAAACTGACCTCGCGCGCCGTGATCCGGTGCGGCGGGGTCGGCTACGAGGTGCGCATCAGCCTGACCTCGGCGAGCGCGCTCAAGGTCGGCCAGCAGTGCCAGGTGTTCACCGTGCTGCACGTCGTCGATGGCATGCCGACGCTGCTCGGCTTCGCCAGCCGCGCCGAGCGGGAACTCGCGCGCAAACTGCTGGCGGTCTCCGGTGTCGGCCCGTCGATCGCGCTGGCGCTGCTCAGCGTGCTCGCCCCCGCCGAACTCGCCCACGCGATCACCCGCGGCGACACCGCTGCGCTGAAGGCGGTGAAGGGCGTCGGCCAGAAGACCGCCGAGCGGCTGTGCCTCGAATTGCGCGACGCCATGGCCAAGCTCGACCTCGGCCCCGCTGACGCGAGCGGCAGGCCGCTCCCCGGCCAAGAGACCGATGACGCGATCGCCGCGCTGGTCACGCTCGGCTACGCCGAGAAGGACGCACGCGACAAGGTCGAGAAGGTCCGCCGCGGCAAGGCAGCGCCGGCGGCCGGCGACATCGAAGGCCTAGTCAAGGCCGTGCTGCAGATGTGAGCCGCGCGGCCGCGCACGGCGTGCGCGCTCAGCGACCGAGCACGACCAGCAGCAACTGCACGTCGGCCTGCCGCACGCCGGCGATGCGTCCGGCTTCGCCGAGCGTCAGCGGTCGCCGCTGCTGCAGCCGCAGCCGCGCCTCGTTGCTCAATCCGGTGACGCCGCCGTAGTCGAACGCCGCCGGGATGCGCCGCTCCTCCATGCGCTTGAGCCGCGCGACCTCCATCGCCTGCCGGTCGATGTAGCCGGCGTACTTGACCTCGGCCTCGACCTCGGCGAGCTCGGCGGGCGCGAGGCCCAGCGCGGCGAACTGCGCGTCCCAGGCGAACACGTCGGCGACGGTGACCTCGGGTCGGCGCAGCCACTCGGTCAGCGTGCGGCCGTCGCGCCGCTGCAGGTCGAGCCACTTGCGCGCCGCAGCGATGCGCTGCTCCTTGCCGCGCACGGCGTCGGCCTGCGCGGCGTCGACGAGCCCGAGCCGCTCGCCGAGCGGCGTCAGCCGCCGGTCGGCGTTGTCGCTGCGCAACAGCAGCCGGAACTCGGCGCGACTGGTGAACATCCGGTACGGCTCCGTCGGGTTGACGCGACACAAGTCGTCGACCATCACGCCGAGGTAAGCGGTCGCGCGGTCGAAGACGACCGGCTCCTCGCCGGCGGCGAAACGCGCGGCGTTGAGGCCGGCCACGAGCCCCTGCCCCGCGGCCTCCTCGTAGCCGCTGGTGCCGTTGATCTGGCCGGCGGCGAACAGGCCGCGCAGGCTGGCGACCTGCAGGTCGCCGCGGATCTGGTCGGTGAGCACGTAGTCGTACTCGACGGCGTAGCCGGGCCGCAGCACGACAACGTCCTCGAGCCCGGGGATGGTGCGCAGGAACGCCTTCTGCACCTCGGCGGGCAGGCTGGTGCTGACGCCGTTGGGATAGATCTCGTCGCTGTCGCGGCCCTCGGGTTCGAGGAACACCTGGTGCGAGTCCTGGTCGGCGAAGCGCACGACCTTGTCCTCGACGCTCGGGCAGTACCGCGGGCCCGTGCCTTGGATGCGGCCCTGGAACATCGGCGAGTGGTGCGCGTTGGCGCGGATGATCGCGTGCGTCGCCGGCGTCGTGCGCGTGATCCAGCACGGCAGTTGCCGCACGAGGAGCCGTGTCGTGCGGAACGAGAACGGCTGCGGCGGATCGTCGCCGTGCTGGACCTCGAGCCGCGTGAAGTCGATGGAGCGCTTGCTGAGCCGCGGCGGCGTGCCGGTCTTGTGGCGGCCGAGGCGCACGCCTAAGCCGCGCAACGACGCGCTGATGGCGGCGGCCGGCGCTTCGCCGTGGCGCCCGCCGGGCGCCTCCCACGCGCCGGCGAACAGCTTGCCACCGAGGAACGTGCCGGTCGTGAGCACGACCGCGGGCGCGCCAAGGCGCGTGCCGTCGGCGAGCGCGACGCCGGCGACGGCGTCGCCGTTTGCGCCGGCGAGCAGCGCCACCGCCTCGCCGGCGACGACCGTGAGGCCGGGCCGGGCCAGCACGCGCGCCACCATCGCGCGGTTGTAGGCGTCGCGGTCGCACTGGGCGCGCGGCGAGCGCACCGCCGGTCCCTTGCTGGTGTTGAGCATCCGGAACTGGATGCCAGCAACGTCGGTAACGAGCGCCATCTCGCCGCCGAGCGCGTCGACCTCGCGCACCAGTTGCCCCTTGGCCAGCCCGCCGATCGCGGGATTGCACGACATGCGGCCGATCGCAGCGGGATCGAGCACGACCATCGCGACGCGGCGGCCAAGCCGCGCCGCGGCGCTCGCTGCCTCGACGCCGGCATGGCCGCCGCCGACGACGATCACGTCGAAGTCCCTGGTCACTGCGCGCTACCGCTTACCCGCGGCGCGCCCGGACGGAAAGCCCCGTCAGGCCGCGACCGAGCGGGCGTAGATCGCGCGCAACAGCAGGCGGTGGCGGAGGACGTAGGTCCACATGCCAGGAGGATCGGCAGCGCGGGGCGCGCGACTGGAGCGCGGGGCGCGCGCGACGGCTGCAATCGCGCCGCGGAGGCTGCGTCACGGGACGCGCACCGATCCAGCGCCTGGACTCGCGGCCGGGACGAAGCCGGCGACCATAGGCGGATCGTTCGACCCACCGAAGCTAGGCGGCAAGCTTCCCGACGCGAGCGCCCGCGCCGGGCAACGTGGCCTTCCGTGGCGCCGACTCTTAGACTGTCGCCCATGCCCGCGGCCTCGCCGATTCGCCTCCTGCCCATGCTGGTGCTGCTCGGCGCGGCAGCGGCCCAGGTTCCGCTCGCGGAGGTCGCCAGGCTCGCCGCCGCCCGCGCCGAACGATCGCGGCCCGCCCAACAGAAGGCGCTCGAACCCTACCTGCCGGACCTCGCGCTTTCCTACGAGGACAACCGCAAGGTGCTCGACCAGAAGATCGCCGCGGTCACGGCGCTCGGCGACAGCGTCGTGCCACTGCTGCTGGAGAAGCTGCAGCCGGCCGCCGGCGGCGACGCGGCCCGCAACCTCGCCGGCAACTGCCGCCGCGTGCTGGAGAACCTCGATCCGGCGAGCTTCCTCGACGCCCTGATCGAGCTGACGAACGGAGCCAGCGCCACGGCGCGGACCGAGGCCATTCGGCTGCTCGGCGTCGCCGCCGCGCCGCAGGCCGCGACGGTGCTGGCCGGCCTGCTCGACGTCGTCGCCGGCGACGAGAAGCGCGTGGTTTTGCGCGCCCTGCAGCGGCAGAAGTCGCCGGTCGCCGCGATCAAGGCCGCCGGCCTGCTCGGCTCGGCCGACCGCTCGATCCGCGAGGACGCGCTCGGCTACCTCACGGCGGCGCGCGCCACCGGCGTCGCACCGACCGTGATCGACGCGCTCGCCGTCGAGCGTGAGGCCAAGCTGCTGCCGGCCTACGTCGCCTACTTCGCCGCCGCGACGACGGACAGCGAGTCGGCCGCCATGGCGCTGCTGCCGCTGCTCGACGGCGAGCGGCTCGACTGGCAGGACGGCCGCCGCCTCGTCGCAGCGCTCGCCACCGTGGCGCCGATGGACCACGCGCCGACGACCAAGCGCCTCGCCGCCCTGCTCGACGACAGCGAGCCGTCGTCGCTGTCGGTGCAGGCTGCCGTGACGATGCGCGCGCTCGGCGACAAGACCGGCATCATCAAGCTCAAGCGCGCGATCGACGAACTGCTGCGCAAGCCGCGCCGCCGCCAGGAAGCCACGCTGTACGATTACCGCGCCAGCCTCAACTACGCCATCGGCGAGTACGCCGACGCGTACGCCGACTACGAGAAGGCGCTGGAGTTTCAGGACGGCATGTCGATGACGCGGCGCGCGTACACCGGCATGATCAAGTGCGAAGCCCAACGCAAGCGCATCGCCAACATGATCAAGCTGCTGGAGCCGTCCGGGCTGACGGTCGGCGAGATCGAGGCGCTCGGCGCCGAGGACGCGGACTTCGCCGAGACGCTGAAGCAGGACAAGGTGAGACAGGCGCTGGTGGGCCTGGCCAAGAAGCAAACGCCGCGCTGACCGGCCAGCGCCGCACCCCCCGGCCGACGGCCCGCCGCGCCCCTCCGTCTGTCGCCTTGACCCGCCCAAGGGGCAACGCCAAGATGGCCGCCCCTTTTCGCCGCCCGGCTCCGGCCGTCGCGGCCCCGCCGCCCACCGCCCGAGACCCGTTCAAGCCATGGAAGTCCTGGTTGCCGAGACTGGCCCCTGCAGCCGCGCCCTGACCGTCACCGTCCCGTCCGCCGCCGTCCAGCAGCACCTGGACCAGATGTTCGCGTCAGCACAGCAGCAGGTGCAGATCAAGGGCTTCCGGCCCGGCAAGGTGCCGCGCGCCATCGTCGAGAAGAAGTTTGGCGCCGCGATCCTGGCCGAGGCGAAGGAGCAGATGCTCAACCGCTTCTTCGGCGAGGCCTGTCGCACGAAGGACATCAACCCGGTCGGCCGCGTCGCAATCGACGAGTTCGAGACGCTCGAGGTCAAGCCGGGCGCGCCGCTGAAGTTCACGGCCAAGATCGACGTGCGCCCGGAGTTCGAGCTGAAGACGACGAAGGGCCTCGAGGTCGAGGCCTTCGACAGCGACGCGAGCGACGCCGACGTCGACAATGCGTTGCGGGAGATCGTGCATCAAAAGCGCACGATCCGCCCGACCACGGAAGCCGCGCAGGACGGCGACTTCCTCAAGGCCGACTACTCCTTCCGCGACGCCGGCGGCGCCGAGGTAGCGACCAAGAAGGGCATCCAGCTCAACACGCGGCTGGCGATTCACGGCACGAAGGAGGACGAGTTCAAGGCCGCCGTCATCGGCGCGACCGCCGGCAAGAAGCTGTCGATCGCCATCGAGTACCCGGCCAACTTCGAGAAGGAGGCCGTGCGCGGCCAGAAGGGCACGGTCGAACTGACCGTGCACGAGGTCATGCGCGTCACGCCGCCGCCGATCGACGACGAGTTGGCCAAGGGCCTCGAGTTCGCCGACCTTGCCGCGCTGCGCGCCGACCTCAAGGGTCGCATCGCCGGCGAGAAGCTGCGCCTGGGCAAGCAGCGCCAGGAGGAACAGCTGCTCGCCGGCCTGATCGCGACACACGACATCGCCCTGCCGCCGTCGCTCGTCGAGGAGCAGCAGCAGGCAGCGCTGGGTTCGCTCGCCCACCGCATGCAGGAGAGCGGCGCCGGCGAGGACGAAATCCGCAAGAAACTCGACGAGTCGAAGGACGAGGCCAAGCAGGACGCCGAGCGCCGCGTGCGCCTGTTCTTCCTGATCGAGGCGGTCGCGCGCCAGCAGAAGCTGTTCGTTACCGAGAACGACATCGAGGCCGAGCTGCGGGCGATCGCGCTGGCCAACAGCAACGAGAACGTCCAGTTCACCTCGGCGCAGGCGCGGGAGTTCCTGGAGCAGCAGAACCGCCTCGGCGAGCTGCGGCTGTCAATCCTGGAGCGCAAGGTGCGTGATTTCCTGCGCGAGAACGCCAAGATCGTCGATAAGAAGGGCGCGTAAGCGGAGGCTGGCGGCGGCGACCGGGGTCGACCTCGGTCCAGGCCGCGCTCCGCGACCGCGCACGCACGACACCGACCGCCGAGCCATGACCATCGCCAACGACTACATCATCCCGTTCGTCATCGAGAAGACTGGCCGCGGGGAGCGCCAGTACGACATCTACAGCCGGCTGCTCGAGGACCGGATCGTCTTCATCGGCTCGCCCATCGACGACGGCGTGGCCAACGCGGTGATCGCCCAGCTCTTGTTCCTGCAGAAGGAAAACAAGAGCCAGGACATCAACCTGTTCCTCAACACGCCTGGCGGCAGCGTGACCGCCGGCCTCGCGATCTACGACACGATCCAGTTCGTGCAGTGCCCGGTCGCCACGTACTGCATTGGCCAGGCCGCATCGATGGGCGCCGTGCTGCTCGCGGCCGGCACCAAGGGCAAGCGCCACGCGCTGCCGCACTCGCGCATCATGATCCACCAGCCGTGGGGCGGCGTCGGCGGCACCGCGCTGGACATCTCGATCCAGGCGGACGAGATCCTGCGCCTCAAGCAGACGCTGAGCGAGATCCTCGGCCGCCACTGCGGCAAGCCCGCCGCCGAGATCAGTCGCGACAGCGACCGCGACTTCTTCATGGGTCCGGCCGAGGCGAAGACCTACGGCCTGATCGACGAGATCGTCCAGAACAGCAAGTGAGCGGCGCTGGGCGGCTGGGCCGCTAGGCCGCTGCGCGGCTGGGCCGCTGGGCCGCTGGGCGGCGGGGCCGCTGCGCGGCGGGGCCGCCGTCACGGCGTGCCGCATGACACGCGGCCGGCGAAAGTCGGCCGCCATACCCGCGCGCCGTCGACCGCAGTCAGCTACAATACGAGGTCCACTCCCGCATCCGGACCAACATGGCTTCCAAGGGCAAGACCGTCGAGCGCTGCACGTTCTGCGAGAAATCGCGCCACCACGTGCAATCGCTGATCTCCGGGCCGCCCGGAATCTACATCTGCAACGAGTGCATCGACATCTGCAACACGATCCTCAAAGACGAGGACAAGAAGCAGAAGTCGGGAGCCGGCGGCGCCGCGCCGACGTTCCTGAAGGACCTCGTCATGAAGGACAAGGTCCCATCGCCCGAGCACATGATGAAGCGGCTCAGCGAATACGTCGTCGGCCAGGAGCAAGCGAAGAAGGTGCTGTCGGTCGCCGTCTACGGCCATTACCGCCGCCTCCACTCGCGCTTCCACAACCCCGAACTCGAGCTCGAGAAGAGCAACATCCTGCTCGTCGGCCCGACCGGCTCGGGCAAGACGCTGCTCGCGCGCACGCTCGCCAAGATCCTCGACGTGCCGTTCGCGATCGCCGACGCGACGACGCTGACCGAGGCCGGCTACGTCGGCGAGGACGTCGAGAACATCCTGCTCCGCCTGCTACAGAACGCCAACTTCGACGTCGAGCGCGCGCAGCAGGGCATCGTCTACATCGACGAGATCGACAAGATCGGCCGCACCACATCCAACGTGTCGATCACGCGCGACGTCAGCGGCGAGGGCGTGCAGCAGGCGCTGCTGAAGATCCTCGAGGGCACGGTCGCCAACGTGCCGCCGCAGGGCGGCCGCAAGCACCCGGAGCAGAGCTACATCCAGGTCAACACGGAGCACATCCTGTTCATCGTCGGCGGCACGTTCACCGGCATCGAGCAGTACATCGCGCGGCGCCTGGGCCAGAAGGTCATCGGCTTCGGCCAGGACGACGACGGCCTGCCGACGCCCGAGCTCGACCTCGTCACCAGCCTGCGTGAGCGCGACCGCCTGATCCCCCACCTCGACCAGAAGGACCTGATCGACTTCGGCATGATCCCCGAGTTCGTCGGCCGCCTGCCGGTCGTCGTGCCGATGCGGTCGCTGACGCGCGACGAGATCCTCAACGTGATGACGCAGCCGAAGAACGCGCTCGTCCGCCAGTACAAGGCGGTGTTCGAGCTCGACAGCTGCCAGCTCGAGTTCACCGACGAGGCGCTCAGCGTGTTCGCCGACGAGGCGATGCAGCGCGAGACCGGCGTGCGCTCGCTGCGCTCGATGTTCGAGGAGGTGCTGCTCGACCTTCGCTTCGAGATCGGCACCCGCAAGGGCGAGCGCGTCGTGATCACTGGCGACTACGTGCGCGAGCGCCTGCAACGGCGCAGTGACGCCAGCCGCCGCAAGCGCGACTCAGCCTGAGCGGGGCCGCCGACCTCCGACCGTGCCGATGCGCGCGCTGACCGAAGTCACCGACGCCGAACTGCAGGCCGCCGTCACGGCGCGTGGCGGCCAGGCCTTCCAGGCGCGCCAGGTCGCGCACTGGGTCTGGAAGCACGGCGTCGTCGACTTCGCGGCGATGCGCAACGTGCCGCAGCGGCTGCGCGAGGCGCTGGCCGCCGATTTCACCGTGCGCGGCGCCGCGCTGGCGAAGGCCGACGACGCCGACGACGGCACGCAGAAGCTGCTCGCGCGCCTCGCGGACGGCGAGACCGTCGAGTGCGTGATCATTCCCGACGGCGACCGCACGACGCTGTGCGTGTCATCGCAGGTCGGCTGCCCGGTTGCTTGCGTGTTCTGCGCCTCGGGCATGTTCGGCGTGCGCCGCAACCTGACGGCTGGCGAGATCGTCGAGCAGGTGCTGCTGGCGCGCTCGCGCCTGCCGGACGGCCGCCAGCTGACCAACCTCGTGGTCATGGGCATGGGTGAGCCGATGCTCAACCTCGACGCCCTGCTGCCAGCACTGCAGCGCATCCACGACCCGCATGGCATCGGCATGGGCGCGCGCCGCATCACCGTCAGCACATCCGGCTACCCGCGACAGATGGAACGCTTCGCCGCCGCCGACCCGTCGTACAACCTCGCCGTATCGCTGCACACCGCCGACGACACGCTGCGCAAGCAGTTGGTGCCGACCGCCAGCGCGCCGGTGCGCGAAATCGTCGCCGCGGCCCACCGCTACTTTGGCCAGAAGGGCCGCGAGGTCACCTACGAAGTCGTCCTGCTCGAAGGCCGCAACGACCGCCCGCAGGACGCGCAAGCGCTGGTCGAGACGCTCGGCGCGCTGCCGTGCACGGTCAACCTGATCCCGTGGAACCCGGTCGAGGAACTCGCGCGCGACCGCGGCCTGCGTCGGCCGTCGTCGCCGCGCGTTGACGCCTTCGCCGAAGCGCTGCGCCAGGGCGGCCTCAAGGTCACGGTCCGCCGCCAGCGCGGCGCCGACCGCTCGGCTGCCTGCGGCCAGTTGCGCCTGCGCCACCTCGACGCCGCCGGCGGCTGACCGGGCCATCGCGTCAGCGGATCGACTCGTCGTCCGGCTTGCGGACGCGCTTCTTCAGCGGCTGCGCCGGCTTCGCGGCCGGCGGCTCGACCGCCTCGGCCTTCGGCGCCTTGGCGGTCCTGGTCGCGCCCTTGCGAACGAAGTCGACCTCGATCTCGGCGCCCTGGGCCACCGCGCCGAGCGCGTCCTGCACGTCCGCAGGCGCGCCGACCGGCTTGCCGGCGACGCGCGTGACGATATCGCCGCGCTGCAGGCCGAGCGCCTGCGCCAGCGAGCCGTCCTGCACGCGTTCGACCATCAGGCCGACGCCGTCGTCGAGGTCGAGGTACGCGCGCACGTCCGGCGGCACCTCGTCGCGCACGGTGACGCCGAGGCGCTTGCCCGCCGGCGGCGCGATCGGTTCGGCCGGCTCGACGAGGACGTCCGGCGCGCGCTGGTCGGCGCGCGCGCGGCCGGTGACCGGCGGCGGTGCCATCAGCGGCATTTGGCCGCCGAAGCCGCGGAACCAACCCATGCCGCCGCCCGGGAAGGCGAACCCGACGCCGTTGCGCTGCAGCACGCCCGGGTGCTGCTTCTGGAACGAGTCCATGTCCGGCGCCTCGTAGACCTTCTTCTCGGCCTTGCCGTCGGCGCCGCGCACCTCGACCTCGACGCGCACGGCGCCGTCGGGGCCGATCTGCATCGACATGCCCTGCGAGCGGCCACCGCCCGCCTTCATCTGCTCCTGCAGGTCCTGGAAGAAGTCGTCGTCGAAGAAACGCGCCCGCGGGACGTCGACGCCGAACTCGCGCTCCAACCGCTCGAACAGCGACTCGAACTGATCGCGCGCGAGGTCGCGCCATTGCCAGGGCCGCTGGCCCTGCGGCTCCGCCGCGCCGGCCGGCGGGGCCGGCTCGTCGGCGCGAGCGCGCGGCACCAGCCCGGCGTCGCCCTTGCCGGCCTCGATCTGGCGCAGCACGCGCCGCGCCCGCCACTGCACCTCGGTGTCATCGCTGGCCTCGGCCGCCTTCTGCAGCGCCGGCACGGCAGCCTCGCCGAGTTCGCGCAGCGCCCGCTCGGCGTCGAGGCGGGCGCGGAAGCGCTCGCTGCCGAGGTCGCGCACCAGCGTCTCGACGTCGGGCTTCGGCGCTGGCGTCTCGGCCTTCGCCGGCGGCGGGTTCGCCGGCTCCTGGGGCTTGGGGTCCTGGGCGGAGAGGCCGGCCGCGAACGCGGCGCCCGAGAGAAACAGCGGACGAAGGTCGATCATGGCGGTGGAGTCGCCGGGCACTGCCCGGCAGACGCGCCACTACGATGCAGCGCGACGAAGCCTCCCGCCAGACGCCCTTGGGCGCAGTGGCCCCCCGCCATCGGCCGGAGGATCGCCGGCCCGGGGCCGCGCGGATCCTCAGCCCGGCAGCGGCTGGCCCATGCCGCGGAACTTGCGGTAGCGCTGTTCCAAGAGCTCCGCCGTCGGCAACGCCTGCAACTCCTGCAGCCACCCCAGGATCTGCGCCTTCACGCGTTCGACGGCGCCCTTCTGGTCGCGGTGCGCGCCGCCGGCGGGCTCGTCGATCACCTTGTCGACGAGGCCCAGGCGCAGCAGATCCTTGCTGGTCAGCTTCAGCGCCTCGGCGGCCTCGGGCGCCTTGTCGCCGCTCTTCCACAGGATCGCGGCGCAGCCTTCGGGCGAGATCACCGAGTAGTAGCTGTTCTCCAGCATGCCGACGCGGTCGCCGACGCCGATGCCGAGCGCGCCGCCCGAGCCGCCCTCACCGATGACGACGCTGATGATCGGCACCTTGAGGTCGAACATCTCCAGGATGTTGCGCGCAATCGCGGAGGCCTGGCCGCGCTCCTCGGCGCCGATGCCCGGGTAGGCGCCCGGCGTGTTGATGAAGGTCACGATCGGCAGCTTCCACTTCTCGGCCATGCGCATCTTCTGCATGGCCTTGCGGTAGCCCTCCGGGTGGGCACAGCCGAAGTTGCAGGCGAGGCGGTCCTTGACCGTCTTGCCCTTGCGGTGGCCGACCAGCAGGAACCGCACCCCGCCCATCGACGCCAGCCCGGTCACGATCGCGCGGTCGTCGCCGAACACGCGGTCGCCGTGCAGCTCGACGAAGTCGTCGAGCATCAGTTGGATGTAGTCCGATGTCAGCGGTCGCTCGGCGTGACGAGCGACGTTGACGCGCTCCCACGGGCTGAGCTGGGCGTACACCTCGGCGGTCTGCTTCTTCAGGCGCTCCTCCAGCGCCTCGATCTCGCCGGTCAGCTCCAGGTGGGAGCCGACATTGAGCTTGCGCAGCTCGTCGATCCTGTTCTGTAGCTCGTTCAGCGGTCGTTCGAAGGCAAGGCCATCCTGCATCGCGGACTTGGCGGGGGATTCGCTCATGGCGGGGCGGGAACTGTAGTCGGGAGAGGGGCCACGGCCAACGGGTCGCGCCGCGGCGCCCCCTACAGCCCGTACTCCTTGATCTTCCGGTACAGGGTGCGCTCGGACAGCCCCATCGACCTGGCGGCCTTGAGGCGGTTGCCGCCGCAGAGTTCCAGGGACACGCGAATGTGGTTGCGCTCGACGTCCTGCCACGTGCGGCCGGCGAGGAACTGCCAGCCGTCCTGATCGACCGGCAGCGGCGCCCAGATCTCCGGTGGCAGGTCGGCGCGCGTCAGGATGTTGCCCTTGGCCCGCACCACCATCGACTCGACGGCGTTGCGCAGCTCGCGCACGTTGCCCGGCCAGTCGTACTGCACCAGCGCCACCAGCGCGTCGCGGTCGATCGACTCGACGTCCTTGCCGTGCGCCTTGGTGAAGTGCTTGAGGAAGTGGTCGATCAGCAGCTTGATGTCGCTGCGGCGCTCGCGCAGCGCCGGCAGGTCGACGGTCACGACCTTGAGGCGGAAATAGAGGTCCTGGCGAAAGCTGCCGTCCTTGACCTTCTGGATCAGGTCGGCGTTGGTCGCCGCCAGCACGCGCACGTCGACCGGCCGCGAACGGTTGTCGCCCAGCCGCGTGACTGCGCGCTCCTCGAGCACGCGCAGCAGCTTGATCTGCGTCGGCAGCGGCATCTCGCCGACCTCGTCGAGCAGCAGCGTGCCGCCGTTGGCGTACTCGAACTTGCCCTCGCGGTCGGCGACGGCGCCGGTGAAGGCGCCCTTCACGTGACCGAAGAGCTCGCTCTCGATCGTGCCCTCGCTCATGCCGCCGCAGTTGATGGCGACGAACGGCTTCTTCGCCCGCGGCGACAGGTTGTGCACGGCGCGCGCGACCAGCTCCTTGCCGGTGCCCGACGACCCGAGGATCAGCACCGAAGCGGCGGTGCCGGCGATCTGCCGCACCAGCGACAGCATGCGCTGCATCTTGGGGTCCTGGCCGACGATGCCCTCGATGCCGAAGCTGCGCTCGACCTGGCCCTTCAGCTCGTCGTAGGCGACGTCCTTCTGGTGGTCCTCGAGCGACTTCTTGACCTTGGCGCGCAGGTCGGCGAGGTCGACCGGCTTCTCGACGTAGTACGTCGCGCCCTTCTCCATCGCCTGCACGGCGACGTCGCGGCTGCCATGGCCGGTCAGCATCACGACGCGGCAGTTGGCGTAGTTCTGCTTGGCCGCCGCCAGCACGGCGAAGCCGTCGACGCCCTTCATCACCAAGTCGGTGACAACGACGGCGAAGCGGCGCTCGCCGAGAATCGCCACGGCCTCGGCGCCGCTGGCGGCAGCGGTGATGGCGACGGGAAGGCTCGCGAGCGCGGCAACGAGCGCGTCGCGCAGCGCGTCGTCGTCGTCGACGACCAGGATGGGATCCGTCATGGCTTCTGCTCCGCGCCCGCCCGGGCCGAGCGGGCCGGCAGGCGCATGGTGAACTGCGTGCCCTTGCCGAGCTCCGACTCCATGGTCAGCGCGCCGCCGTGCTCCTCGACGACGCGCCGCACGGTCGGCAGCCCGAGGCCGGTGCCGGTCTTCTTGGTGCTGAAGTAAGGCTCGAACACGCGCGCCTGCACGTCGGGCGCGATGCCAGCGCCGGTGTCGGTGACGCGCACCAGCGCATCGTTGCCGTCGATGACGGTCGAGATCAGGATCTGCCCGCCGACCGGCGTGGCTTCCATGGCGTTGCGCAGCAGGTTGCCGACCGCCGCCTGCAGATGATCCCAGTCGACCGGCACGAGGCCGACGCCCGCGCCCGGGTAGAAACGCAGCGACAGGCCGTGCTCCTTGATCTCGGGCTCGTGGAAGTCGACGAACGCCTGCAGCCTGTCATTGAGCGGCGTCGGCTGGGGCTTCGGCTCGGGCGCGCGCGCGAAACTGAGGAACTCCTCGAGAATCTTCTGCAGGCGCCGGACCTCGCCCTCGACGGTGGCGAGGCGCTTCTGCGTGCGCTTGTCGCGCGGCGTCTCCGGCTCGCGGAAGTCTTCGAGCACCAGCTGCAGGTTGAGGCCGATCGTGGAGAGCGGATTGCGCACCTCGTGCGCGAAGCCGGCGAGCAGCGTGCCCAATTGGGCGAGGCGCTCGGTGCGGATCCAAGATTGTCGACCTTCGCGTGCCGGCGTGGCCATCGGCCGCGCGACGATAGGCAGCGACCCGGCGGAATGCTCGCCTGCGCAGGGGTTTCCCCCGGTATCACCGGTATGGTCCGCGCATGCCCGTCCGCCGGCACGATCTGCGCACCGCCGACCGCGCGCGCCTGCGCGACGAGGCGGTCGCCGCGCTACGCGCCGGCGCGCTGGTGGCGCTGCCGACGGAGTCGGCATATGGCCTCGCAGCGCGGCCCGACGACCCCGCGGCGGTCGCGGCGCTGCGCGAAGCGACACGGCGGCCGGCCGACCAGCCGTTCGTCTGGCATGTCGCCGACCGCGCCGCCGGCGAAGCGCTGTGGCCGGTGATGCCGCCGCAGGTCGCGCGCCTGCTCGACCGCTACTGGCCGGGGCCTCTCGCCGTGATCCTGCCCGGCCGCGACGGACAACCCGTCGGCGTGCGCGTGCCAGCGCACGACTTCACGCACGCGGTCCTCGCCGCGTACGGCGCGCCGCTGTGGCTCGCCGCCGTGCCCGGCGACGATGGCGCGCCGCTGCGCGACGCGGCGGCGTTAGCGGCGCGCCTGAGCATGCGCGACGCGCTGGTGGTCGACGACGGGCCGTCGCCACTAGGCACGCCAACCACCGTCGTGCGCCGAACGGGTCCGCGCCTTGAGGTGCTGCGCGAAGGCATCCTCACCGCCGCGGAGACGCTACACACCGCCGCGCAGCGCATCGTGTTCGTCTGCACGGGCAACACCTGCCGCTCGCCGCTCGCCGAAGCGCTGGCGCGCGACCTGTGTGCGCGCGCGCTTGACGTGCCCGTCGAAGACGTGCTGGCCTGCGGCCTCGCGTTCGCCAGCGCCGGCACCGGCGCGCTGGACGGCATGCCGGCGAGCGTCGGCAGCCTCGCCGCCGCCGCCGAGATCGGCTTCGACCTGTCGGCACACCAGAGCCGCATGGTCGACCGGGCGACGATCGAGCGCGCCGACCGCGTCTACTGCCTGGCCGCCAGCCACGCGCGCGCGGTGCTGGCCAAGCTGCCGTCGGCGAAGGCCAAAGTCGCGCTGCTGCGCCCGGATGGCCACGACATCGCCGATCCGTATGGCGGCGACCTCGACGAGTACCGCGCCACGCGCGAACAGATCGCGGCGGCGATCCGCGACCGGCTCGCCGAGTGGCTCGGGCGCTGACGGCGACCTGGGGGCGGCAGCAGCGGCTTCACGCGGTTCGCCTGCGCCAGCGTTGGCCCGGCCGCCGGGGCCGACGCGGCTGCGCCGAAGACCGCCGTCGGCGAACGAGGAGCCGGGTGGCGGCTCCGCGCGCGGCCTACATGTCGCCGTCGCCGCGACCGGGCACGAGACCGCGCAGCACGCGCAGCAGACGCAGGAAGCGCCGCTTCTCCAGCAGCGGATGGCCCATGTAGTCGCCGGGCTCGGTGACGTCCTTGAGCACGACCGTGCCGCCGCCGAGGCGCACGTCGGCGCCGATGTTCAGATGGCCGCTGATGCCGACGTTGCCGGCGATGACGCAGCGATCGCCGATGGTCGTCGAGCCGGCGATGCCGCAGTTGGCGGCGATCGCCACGTCCTGGCCGATCGTGCAGTTGTGCGCGATGTGGCACAGATTGTCGATCTTGGTGCGCGCGCCGATGCGGGTGACGCCGAGCGTGGCGCGATCGATCGTCGTGCCGGCGCCGATCTCGACGTCCTCGTCGATCACCGTCGCGCCGAGCTGCGGCACCTTGATCCAGCGGGAGCCCTCGCGGGCGTAGCCGAAGCCGTCGCTGCCGAGCACCGCGTTGGCGTGCACCAGCGCGCGCTGGCCGATCTGCACGCCGGCGTAGACGGTCGCGTTGGGATGGAAGAAGCAGTCACAGCCGATCGTGCAGTCATCGCCGACGACGACGCCCGCGCCGATCACCGTGCCGGCGCCGATGCGGCTCTTGCCGATCACCGCGCGCGGGCCGATGGCCACCGGCTCCTCGAGCACGGCCGCCGGATCGACGACCGCGGTCGGATGGATCTCGTGGCGGACGGCGCGCGGCACCGGGTGAAAGCGCAGCGCGACCTTGGCATAGGCGACGTCGACGTCGTCGACGACGATCTGGCTGGCCGACGTGACGAGTTCGTCCTCGGTCAACAGTGCGCCGGCGCGCGTCACCTTGGCGACGGCGGCGTAGCGGGCGTCGCGCACGAAGCCGATGCGGTCGGGGCCAGCGGTGCGCAGGTCGCCGAGGCCGACGATGCGGCGCGCGCCGTCGCCAACGAGGCGACCCGCCACCAATTGCACGAGTTCCGCGACCGAAGCGTCCATCATGGCGCGCGATTATGCAGGGAACGGACCCGATCCGCCGCTGCGCGTCGCTCGGAAAGCGGCGCCGTCGGGTCGAACGCCACGACGCCTGGGAACAACTGCTCGAGCGCAGTCGCGGCCAGCGCCAACGCCGTTGGTTCGTCGGCGCACAGCAGTTCGGCGAGCGCGGGCGCGCACGACGGCTCGCGTCGGCCAGCCAATGCCACCGCGAGCGCGCGCTGGTCGTCGGCGTCGCCGCGCGCCAACGCCGTCAGCGCCGCCGGCATCGGCAAGCCGCCGCGCCACAGGCCGAGCACTTCCCGCAGCCTGCCAGCCGGCGCCAGGACCGCTGCCGCTTCGCGCAGCACGAAGGGATCGGCGAGTTCGCGCAGCGCCTGCTGCGCGCCCAGCGACAGCGGACCTTCGGCCAGCGCCGCGACGAACGCGCGGGCGCACGCCGACGGAAAGCGCGCGCGCAGCGCCACGGCCAGCGGCTCGTCGCCGGCAGCGAGCGTAGCAAGGCGGGCCGGGCCGGGCAGCGCTGCTAGATCTTCGAGCGGGCCGACGGCAGTCGTCGGCCGCGGCAAGGCCGCGAGCGCCGCCGGCGTGCGCTCGAACAGCGTCGGCGCGATCGCCGCCGCGCGCCGCGCCGCGAGCGCCGGCTCGACCAGCGGCACGCCGTCCGAACCGACGAGGCCGAGCGCGGCCTGCAGTTCAGCGCGCGGCGCGCCGATCGGCAGGAAGC
>Ga0194121_10000823_pt1 | contig 54289 bp, 38 predicted proteins | sample TA2MahCa50mmetaG_FD_148609 | JGI IMG/M metagenome (GOLD analysis project Ga0194121, IMG submission 148609) | Freshwater microbial communities from Lake Tanganyika, Tanzania - TA2015020 Mahale Deep Cast 50m | ecosystem: Environmental > Aquatic > Freshwater > Lake | place: Tanzania: Lake...
CTCCGTACTGGCGCACCCCGGGCCAGCCCGTGGAGCCGGGCGCGTACACCTGGAAAGCCGTCGCGCACAAAGGGATCGGCCTGCGGTTGCGCGGCTGGGCCTCGAACGGCGGCAACGCGCCCTGGGACAGCTCGCCCACCTCCAACTGGGGCGGCGATCACGGCGTGCCGTACTCCTGCACCACCGACGGCGACAAGGTCTATCTCGGCTGGACCGGTGCTGAAGCCGGAAAAGCCGTGGTGGCCTGCGATCTGCAGGGCAACCTCCAATGGAAGCACACCCACGGCGGCATGGGCGGCGCCGAGATCGTGGCCGTGGACGGCGGCATTGTTTACGTCAACAAGTGGGCCAACCTGATCTATCGGCTCGACGCCAAGACCGGCAACTACAGTAACTGGAAAGGCAAGGATGCGCCCGATCTGCAGGTCAGCGCCATCTGGGAGAATCCCGCGGGCATGCCCGATCGCATCGAGGGCATGGACGCGAGGAACGGGAAGCTCTACATCGCCTGCTCGGCCGCCTTGTTCCGCCGCGCCGACGTGAAGGACTGGAAACCGCTGATTCAAAAGATCTACAAAGACGACGGGCTCGCCAGGACCATCCGCGAGAAGCTCGGCGACTGGCAGAAACAGCGGCTGACCTGGTGGTTCGACCAAAATCCGCAGGTCGGCATCGACGAAGCCCTCGGTTCGCCGAATTACTACACGCCTGACGTGCGTGACAACGTGGTGAGCGTCCTGAACGGTCTGCTCAACAGCACTGCGCTCGTGCCCGACGCCGCCAGGCTGTCCCCGGACGACCTCGCGCAGGCGAACCGCCGGTTCATCGAGAAGGTCTTCGCGGCCGAGATGACCCCGATGAAGATGAACTTCCTCGCCGTCCTGGACGCGCAAACCAGCAAGGTCATCAAGCTCATCGACGTGGACAAACCCCGCTTCGTGCGGGCCGTGAACGACACGCTGGTCTATGTGATCAGCGATCGCCGCAACATCCTGGCGGTCGATCCCGCCGCCGGCGCCGTGAAGACCGTGATCAAGGACCTGCCGGACGCCTCTGGCGTGACCGCCGACGACCAGGGCCGGCTCTACGTGAGCGTGGGAGGCAAGACGCAGCAGGTGCTGGTGTTCACCGCCGACGGGAAGCCCGCCGGCGCGATCGGCCGCAAGGGCGGGCGTCCGGCCCTGGGGGCATTTGTCCAGGACGGGGTGCTCAATCCGGTCGGGCTGGTGGTGGACAAGGAGGGCAGGCTCTGGGTGGCGGAAGCCAACGAGACGCCCAAGCGCTTCAGCGTGTGGCAGGCCCGGGCGGGTGCGGACAAGAAAGAGGGGACCTTCCTCAAGGAGCTCTTCGGCCCCACGCACTACGGCGCCAGCGGCGGCGCGATCAACCCGCGCGACCCGAACATCATGGCCGGCGAGGGCTGCGAGTGGCGCATCGACCCGGCCACCGGGCGCGACGCCTGCCTGGGGACTTTCGAGAACCACTTTGCCGGGGTCGCCCACTATGCCGAAGGCAGCAACGGCAAACTGTACCTGGTGACATTCAGTAGCGACACGGGCCTGTCCATCCGCGAGCGGCTGGGCGACGCGAAGTTCGCGCTGCGCGGGAGCATCGTACCCAACCCCAAAGAGAAGAAGACGGTCTTCTGGGCCGACGCGAACGGCGACGAACAGCAGCAGCCCGACGAACTGGCGACGCATCCGACGGCACTGACGATGACCGGCTATCTGCACTGGTCGCTCAATATGAACAGCGATCTGACCCTCTACGCCAACGGGCTGCAGTTCAAGGTCGCGGACCTCACGAAATGCGGCGCGCCCCGGTATGACATCGCCGGAGCCCGCAAGGTTGTCGGCTTTGACGGCGGCGCGCTGTCCGCGCCGGACAACCGCAAGCTGGTCGCGGTGAGTGAACAAAACTTCGAGTGTTACGACACGGCCAACGGCCGGCTGCTCTGGAAGTATCCCAACACCTTCTCCGGCGTGCATGGCTCGCATAAGGCGCCGCCGCCGGAAGCCGGCCTCATCCGGGGCGCCTTCGGGCTGGTCGGCAACGCGGTGTTGCCCAAGCCGGTCGGCGGTATTTGGGCCATCAACGGCAACATCGGCGAGTGGCACGTGCTGACCGAGGACGGCTTCTACCTCACGCGCCTCTTCCAGGGCGACCCGTTCAAGACCCAGTGGCCGGACAAGGCGGTGCCGGGCGCCATTCTGGACAACGTGCCCCCCGGTCTCGGCGGCGAGGATTTCGGCGGCTCCATGCGGCAGGGCGCCGATGGCAAGGTCTACATTCAGGCCGGCAAGACCGGACTCTGGAATGTCGAGGTCACGGGCCTGGAGACGATCCAGGAAATCCTCGGCGGCAAGGTGGCTATTGGCGCCGACGACGTGAAGACGGCCCAGACGTTTCGCGAGCAGCAGTTGCAGGTCGCGGAAGGAAACAAGAAATACGCGGTCCGGAAGGCCACGGTGGCTTTCACCGGCAACCTCGACGCGGACTTCAAGGGCTTCGAGGATCCGGAGAAGCCGGCGTTCGAGAGGCAGTCCGGCACGCGGGTGCGGGTCGCCATGGCCAGGGATGAGTCCAACCTCTACGTGGGCTGGGAGGTGCAGGACGACACGCCGTGGGTGAACGGCGCGGACGCGCCCGAGTTCATGTACGCCCGCGGCGACACCGTGGACCTGCAGCTCGGGACCGACCCCGCCGCCGACAAGAAGCGCGGCGAACCCGTGAAGGGCGACCTGCGCCTCTCCATCGGCAACTTCAAAGGCCAGCCCACGGCGGTGGTTTACCGCAAGGTCGCGGACGAGAAGAAGCCCAGGACCTTCAGCTCCGGCGTCGTGAAGGAATACGTGATGGACAGCGTCGCGGTGTTGGCCGAGGCCAAGGTGTCCGTGAAGGTGGAGGGCAAGCGCTACGTGGTCGAGGCCGCGATCCCGCTCGCCTCCCTCGGGCTGAAGGTCACCGACGGCCTGGCGCTGCGCGGTGACTTCGGCGCCACGCACGGCGACAAGTCCGGCGCCGACACCGCCCTGCGCACGCACTGGAACAACCAGACCACGGGCATCGTCAACGACGAAGTCTTCGAACTCAAGATGGAACCGGCGAACTGGGGCGAGATCACGTTCCAGCCGTGACGTGGCGGTGACACAATCAAAATACGATGGGCTTCCAGACCGACGCGCCGATCCGCGGACTGGAAGTCCGTCGTACAAAACAGAAGGCTCAAGCTATGCACTTTCCCAATGTTTCGCGACGCGCCCTGCTCGCCTCGGCGGGGCTCGCCATGCTGGCCGATGTCGCTAGCGGGCAGGACAACCCGGGCGAGGCAGTGGCTGATCGCACGACTACGATCAAGATCAACCGCGTCACGCCTTTGCCCGGAGGGGGCAAGGTCTACGTCAAGATCGAAACCAACCACGGCGTGACGGGCTGGGGCGAGATCACCGGGCTTGAGCCGAAAGTCGCCGCCGCGCTGGTTACGTCGCTGTTCGATCTGCTCAAGGACGAGAACCCGACGCGGATCGAATACCTGTGGCAGAAGATTTATCGCTCGCATCGCGACATGCGCGGCGGGCCGTTCATGGTTCACTGCCTGAGCGCGATCGACATGGCCCTGTGGGACATCACGGGTAAATTGTGGGGCGTGCCGGTCTATCGGCTGCTCGGCGGACCGTGTCGCGACAAGATTCGTTGCTATCCCAATGCCAAGGGTTATAAGCAGGCTCCCGGCGGACCGTATCCGTTCGCGGGCACGCCGAAGGAAATCGCCGCACTCGTCGAGCGCATCGCCGACGGTCGCAAGAAGGTCGGCCCCGAGGGCGTCATGATCTTCGACGCCCACTGCTGCCTGCCTCCGCCCATTCTGATTCAACTGGCCGGCGCGATTCAGCCGTACGATATTCTCTTCCTGGAAGAGGTCGCCGTGCCGGGAAATATTGAAGTCTTCAAGCGGCTCAAGGAGCAGATCCGCATCCCGCTGGCGACCGGCGAGCGCGACCGGACCATCTGGGAAATGCTCCCTTACCTGCACGAACGCTGCATCGACATTCTGCAACCCGACTGCGGACACACGGGCGGCATCAGCCAGATGCGAAAAATCGCCACGTTGGCCGAGGCCTATCACGTGCCGCTCGCACCGCACTGCACGATGAGCTTCCTGGGGCTGACCGCCAGCTTGCACGCGGCCGCGGCGACTCCGCTGTTCCTGATTCAAGAGGCCTACACCGACGGACACATCATGCCGGCCGGAGTGGCCAGGAAGAACTGGGAAGTCGACGCTGACGGTTACGCCTCGCTGCCGCAAGGGCCGGGTCTGGGTGTGGAGGTAGATGAGACGGAGTTGGCCAAGGTCGCCGCCGATCCCAAGAAGCAATTCCGCTGGCCCGTACTGAAGCACAAAGACGGCAGCATTGCGGATTATTGACGCACCGAGCCGGTGAGCGTCACCGCGGCACCGGCTTGTCCGAAGATAAAAGGAAACAAGTCGTGAAGAAACAACTACTGGCAATGCTCCTCTGCGTCGGGTTGGCCAGCATCCGTCTCGAGGGCGCAGAGGTTCACGAGCCTGCCGTGACGGTGGGCGGGATCGATCTGGCGGCAACGCAAGCGATCGGTGGAAACGGAGCGGACGCGATCGCGCCGACCACGCTGCCGGCGCTGCTGGATTTGCAGGGTGCGGGTGGGCAGTGGAAGGCAGCCACGCCCGCTGGCGCGAAAACCGGTTCGTTCCACCATCGGCTCGCATTCAAGCAGGCGGTCGAGTTGGGGGCGTTCCTGGCCGAGGTGGAGAGCGGCGCGGGTAGCGGCGTCGTGTTTCGCGCGCTGAAGGCCGACGCCAGGTATCCGGGGGATCCCGCTCTCGATGCCGATTGGGAAACGCTCGCCGCGACGAAGACCGGGAACCGTTACGACGTGGCGTGTGCGGCCGATTTCGCCACGCGCGCGTTGCTCTGCACGCAAACGGGTTCGGCCGATCCGCCCACGATCCGCCGCTGGAATCTATTCACGAACCGGCTGTTTAACCTCACGCCCTACGCCGTCGCGCAGGCCGATATCGGGCCCTTCGGCACCGACCCGAGCCGCGTGATTCAGGGCGGCGGATGGCAGAACACGGGACCGGACAAGGAGGGAAAATACATCGTTCCGCCGGTCAGCAGCGTGAATCTGTCGTGGTTCACGCTCGTCTGGGAAAAGCCTCAACCTCTCTCGGCCGTGCGGCTGCTCTCCAACGCCGATCAATTTCTCCTGTTCGCATTCGAAGGCAGTGACCGCGCCAACCCGGCCCTCGCCTCGGATAAGGACTGGCAGCGAGTGCGGTTCGAAGCAGCTTTCAAGCAGAAAACGCAGAACGAAACGGAATGCTCCGTCACGTTCCCCGCAGTGACGACGCGGGCGCTCAAGCTCGTGATTCTGGAGACGCACCCGCGCGAGCGACAAGCCGCGATGATCCGCGAGTTCTCGGCACTGACGGACCTCGGCAACCGACCCCTCCCCGAGCCGAACGCCGTGGCCGTGCCGCGTGACGGCAAGGTGCTGAAGTTCAGCGTGAAGAACTGCCCCGACCGTGCTGCGGGCTGGTTCTACGTGAGCTGGCTCCCCGACCAGCCGCGCGGCTGGGACGCCCGCGACTGGGCCCGCCTCGAAGCCGTGCCGGGAAGCAACGGCGAGTTCACCTGCGCCATTCCCGAGTCGCTCGGCGCATTCGACTGGTTCGGCGGCATCACCTTCACACTGAAAGCCGGCACTTTCACCCAGCCGATGAGCTTGAGCACGAAAATTAACCGATGCGGCGAGGAGCCTGCGAAGTAGGCAACGCGAGAAGAAGACATGCAAACAGTGAAACGTAACTCCAATCATTCATCATTAACCAGAATGGAACATACATGCCAACCAACCCGAACCCAGTGAACAGACAAGGAGAGCCCATGCCAACCAACCCGAACCCAGTAAAATCATTCATCACCGCCTGCTCGCTGGCGCTGCTGCTCGCGGCCGGCGGCGCCACGCTCGCCGCCGAGGACATCACTTGGACCGGCCCGGGCGGCAAGCCCAACAGCGACGGGAACTGGAACGATGCCGCCAACTGGAAGCCGGCCCAGGTGCCCGGCGTGGGCGCGGCTGCAATCTTGCCCGCCGTCACCAGCGACGCCGAAAACGCGCCACCAAAGATCCGCACCATCACCGTCCCAGCGGGTAAACCGGTCAGCGTTGACAAAATCACCACCCCCAGCGGGAGTGGGCGCTCTACCAATCTTGTGCAGGTCGACTCGCAGTTCACCGTCGGCCAGTGGACGATGCCCCACGACGGCGCTATGCATCTGGGCATAGCCGAGGGTGCCACCTTCACGCTCGGCTGCAACCTCCCCAACACCAAACCCTTCTCGCGGCTCCCGGTCCTTCGCGGAAGCGGCGCGTTCGTCAAGGCCGGTACCGACACCGTTGAAGTGCCCGCCTTCGGTGGGCCCGGCGACGCCTGGACCGGCACAATCGACATCCAGAAAGGCACGCTTCACCACGAGGGCGCTTCCACGAGCCTTGGCAAGACGTCAATGCTCACCGTGCAGCCGGGCGCGATGTACAGCATTAGCCAACCCACTGCTGACGATCCACTCGGCCGTGGGCTCACGCTCAACGGCACTGGCATCGACGGTGAAGGTGCTCTGAAGTGCAGCTCAGAAATCAGTACGTTCAGCAGCGCTTCGCTCACGCTGCCGGCTGACAGCACGATCAATGTTTCCAAGGGCACCGGCATCCTGACCATCGCCGGCGCGGTCAGCGGCGCCGGCAAGCTCACCAAGATCGGCCCCGGTAAGCTGGTGCTGGTCAGCGGTTCGCCGGGCGGCGTTGAACTCACAAACGGCACGCTGCAGATTGGCGGCAAGCTCACCAGCGACATTCACATCGCCGCCGGAGCGACGCTGATGGCCGCCGAAGCCCAGGTTATCGGCAAAGTCACCGTCGACGAAGGCGGTAGCTGGGACAAGACCGTTGTTGGTTTCTGGTCCGGCGTGACCAACTCCAACAACGGCGGCAACTGGCACGAGAAGGCCAACTGGAGCTGCCTGGCGCTTCCCCCCGAGGCCACGCTGCCGTCAGTCAACGGCCAGGGCAACTCCGGCAACAATACCCGCACTATCACCGTCGCAGCGGATCATCCGATCAGCGTAACCAAAATCATCGTCCCCGGCGGGAGCGGGAACTATATCAATCTGGTGCAGGTCGACTCGCAGTTCACCGTCGGCCAGTGGACGTGGCCCAATGACGGCAATGTGCATCTGGGCATTGCCGAGGGTGCCACCTTCACGCTCGGCAGCAACCTCCCCAACACCACCCCCTTCTCGCGGCTCCCGGGCCTTCGCGGAAGCGGCGCGTTCGTCAAGGTCGGTACCGACACCGTTGAAGTGCCAGCCCACGGTGGAACCGGAGACGCCTGGACGGGCACAATCGACATCAAGAAAGGCACGCTTTACCAAAACACTTCCACGAGCCTTGGCAAGACGTCAATGCTCACCGTGCAGCCGGGCGCGATGTACAGCATTGACGAACCCAATTCTGACGACCCACTGGGCCGTGGGCTCACGCTCAACGGCACTGGCATCGACGGAGCAGGTGCTCTGAAGTGCAGCTCAAAAATCAGTACGGTCAGCAGCGCTTCGCTCGCCCTGCCGACTGACAGCTCGATCAATGTTTCCAATGCCGCAGGCGTCCTCACCATCGGTGGAACGGTCCGCGGCAGCGGCAAGCTCACCAAGATCGGCCCCGGTAAGCTCGTGCTGGGCACCGGCTCGCTCGGCGGCGTCAAGATCACCGAAGGTGCGCTGCAGATTGGCGGCAAGCTCACCAGCGACATTCACATCGCCGGTGGAGCGACGCTTTTGGCCGCCGAAGCCCAGGTTATCGGCAAAGTCACCGTCGACGAAGGCGGCATCTGGGACAAGAACCCCCCCGCACCGAAGGTCGGCCCCGCAGGCGATCCCAAAGGCGACGGCAACTGACACGTGGCGGATAACTGGAACACCGGCGCGCTTCGGGCCTTGACGACCACAACACGAGGATACAATGAGGATAAGTATTAACCGAAGTCGAATTCTGACAGTATGCTTGGCGGCCATGCTCGTAGGCGGCAGCGCCGCGCTCGCCGCGATGGTCGATGCCGGGGCCGACTGGAACCAGTGGCGAGGGCCTGGCCGCAACGGCCTGGCGGCTGGCGGCCCCAAGCTCTCCGCTGTGTGGTCCGAGAAGGGACCTGAACTGGTCTGGCAGAGCGAGCCCATCTCGACTGGGCACGACCATGGTGGTTTTGGCAGTTGTGTCACCTACAAGAACAGGGTCTATCTGTTCGGCGCCGACGTGGGCTTATGCCTCGACGCGACCACCGGCAAGACGCTGTGGAAGAAGGTCTTTCCGGGGCGCCACTCCACGCCTTGCGTATACGACGGCAAGGTCTACGCGGTCGGCGGCAAGGACATCTATTGCCTGGACGCCGCGACGGGGGCGGAGATATGGAAGGTGCCAGACGCCGGCAAGGAGCTGTGTTCCTCCCCGACGATCGTCGGCGGCGTGCTCGTGGTCGCCACGGGCACGTTGAAAGGCTTTGACCCCGCGAACGGCAAGGAGCTTTGGGCGTGCGCGCAGGCGGGCAACGGCAACATCACCTCCCCCGGCGTGTGGAACACGGACAAAGGCTCGCGGATCATCACCAGCATGGGCAAGCTGACCTGCGTGAACCCGAAGGACGGTTCCGTGGTCTGGCAGAGCGAGGGGGCGAACTGCAATTCCACGCCGGCTGTCGCGGGCGACATCTGCATCGCCGGCGACCCGGTGGCGGGCTACCGGCTGCTGCCAGACAAGGCGGAGAAGCTGTTCGGCTCCGGCCTGCGGGACAACGCCAGCCACCTTATCTACAACGACCATGTCTTCGCCTATACAGGCGGCGCGCTGCGCTGCCTCGACCTGACCGGGAAGGAACTCTGGGCGCAGGCGGTTGGCGGCGAAATCAGCTCGCCCGTCCTCGCCGACGGCAAGATCTTCGCCGTGTGCGGAGACAACTTCCTCGTCATGATCGACGCTACCACCACGAAACCCGCCAAGCCCACTAAGGTCCGCGTGCCGGTGTTGAAATGCACGTCTCCGGCCGTGGCGGACGGCAAGCTCTTCCTGCGACTGAAGACGGCAGTGGCATGCTACGACCTCACGAAGGGGCCGGTCGACCCGAGCACGCTGCCGCCTGCCCCCGCAGTCAGGAGACATCCATGAGACCGGGCATTCGTAATGCAGTAGTTTCCGTTGGGATTCTGTTCTTCCTCTTGAACTGTGCGGCCGCAGCGACGGCGTCGGCGCCGGCGCTGCAGAAGGACGACATCTTCGCCCCCTACGTGAAGGGTGTGCCGAAGGTCACGGCGGTGATCTCGGAGGAAACCAAAGACGGCGTGAAGGTGACGAAGTTGCGGTTCGCCAGCGCCGAAGGCAGCAAGGAGGGCGAGGTCAAGGATTGCGAGATCTATGCCATCATTGCCCGGCCTGCGAATACCGCCGGCCAGAAGCTGCCCGGCATGCTCGTGTGCCACGGCGGCGGCGGGATGGCCAGCGAAGGCGGCCCCATCGCGTGGGCCAAGCTCGGCTACGTGGCGATCGCCCCTGACCTCCCAGGCTACGGCGCCAACGACAAGATGCTCAGCGTCAGCCGCGTCACCAAAATGCCGTTCGGCGCCGACCAGATCATCCCCCCCAAGCCCACGCCCTACGTCTGCGTGCTCTTCGACGCGGTCACCGCGGGCCTGCGGGCGTTCAACCTCCTTGAGGCCCAGCCCGACGTCGACCCGCAAAAGCTCTGCATGACTGGCATCAGTTGGGGCGGCTACATGGTCACCATGCTCTCCGGCCTCCTCGACGAACGCGTGAAAGGCGCCTTCAACCTCTACGGCTCGGGCTTCTACCAACTCGAGGCGATCGGCTCCGGCGCGCTGAAGGAGATGGACGAGGCGGATCGGAACACCTGGCTGAAATGCTTCGACGCGGGCGCCAGGCTCAATCGCTGTCGTGCCACCTACCTGCTCTACAGCAGCGCGAACGACATCTTCTTCAAGCCGCCGTCGGTGATGGCAACGCTCGACGCAATCCCCGCCGGCAAGTACCTCTGCTTCGGCCCGAACAAGAGTCACTGGATGTCGCTGCCAGGCGGGCCGGTGCGCTGGGAGTACCCGATCAACGCCGAGATCGAGCCGGCGTTCTTCGCGCACGTGCTCGCCGGCGGCAATCCTCCCCTCCCCGAGCCGAACGCCGTGGCCGTGCCGCGCGACGGCAAGGTGCTGAAGTTCACCGTCAAGAACTGCCCCGACCGTGCTGCGGGCTGGTTCTACGTGAGCTGGCTCCCCGACCAGCCGCGCGGCTGGGACGCCCGCGACTGGGCCCGCCTCGAAGCCGTTCCAGGAAGCCATGGCGAGTTCACCTGCGCCATTCCCGAGTCGCTCGGCGCGTTCGACTGGTTCGGCGGCATCAGCTTCACACTGAAAGCCGGCACTTTCGCCCAGCCGATGAGCTTGAGCACGAAAATTTACCGATGCGGCGAGGGGCCTGCGAAGTAGGCAACGCGTGACAGTAATAGAAACGAACACCAGCCGTGACTTTCGAGAACAAACCATGATGAGCACCACCCAGAGAGTCCTGTTAGCAATAGCCGTAACCGTCCTCGTGGCATCAACGGCTCTGGCAGCGGAAGCCCAGCGCGGTTCCTTCGCCGAATTCGATGCTCGGGCCAAGGCGGGCGAGCGACTGAGCGTTGTCTTCTTCGGCGCCTCATTGACGTGGGGCGCCAATGCGTCCGACCCCGTCGAGACCTCTTATCGGGCCGTGATGCGAGATCGCTTCGAGTCGCACTATCCGGCGGCGCGCTTCCGTTTCCGCGATGCGGCGATCGGCGGCACCGGCTCGCAACTCGGCGTATTCCGACTCGAGCGCGATGTGCTCGCGCACCAACCCGACCTCGTGTTCGTGGACTTCACCGCGAATGACGGAATCTACTCGGATGACGCCGAGACACTCGCGTCCTACGAATCCATCCTGCGCCGGCTGGCCACGGCCGGCATCCCAGTGGTGCAGGTCGCCTTTCCGTTTCAATGGGACATCGAGACCGCCAAGCTGCCGACCATGAAACGCCGGCTGGCACATCAAGCCTTGGGCGAGACCTACGGCAACGGCTGGGGCGACGCGGTGACCCACATCTGCCAAGGTGTCGATCAAGGGAAGTTCAAGCTGAATGACTTGTGGGTCACCGACGGCGTTCATCCGCACGATCCCGGTTACCGCGAATTCGCGGCAGCCGCATGGGACGGTTACCAAGCCGCGGTCAAAGCCAAGCTGGAGCCGCGGGTGCCGGCGCAACCGCTCCACGGCGGCACTTACATGACCCAGCGCCGCTTCCGTCTGGCCGAACTACCGAGCCTGCCGGGCGGGTGGAGCAAGGGCCGCCCGAATCTCACCGCCGCGAATCACGACTGGCTGATGTCGCGCTGGCTTGACGACCTGGTCGTCGCGCGGAACCGGAAACTCGACTCGAAGGAGTCACAGCCCGTGCAGTCGCTACGGCTAAAAGTGGAGGCGACGGCGATCCTGCTCTTCGGCGAATGCACCACCGACTCCGGGAAGTTCCGGGTCGAGCTCGACGGCAAGCCGATCACCGGCAAATGGGGTCAGGACAAGGACTCCGATTTGTTCAACGGCAATCTCTGGAAGAACGGCAACGGATTCCTGCTCTACGAAGTCGCCCGCGGCCTCGACCCCAGCGTGTCTCACCTGCTGGAAATCGAACCGGTGTTTGAAAACGATAAGGCTCAGGAACTGAAGCTCGAAAGCATCTGTGTGGCCGGAGGCAAGGCAACGGTGATGCCGGCCCCGTGATTTTCGTGGGATAGACATCCAGCCGCTGGAAGCCTATCCCACACCGACTGTCTCCGCGGCCGGCCAGCGTTTGCTATAACAATTCCACAATTTGGCGGTAAAAGGAACCTCCCAGTGGAGACATCTCTTGATGAACCACGAAATGATGCGGCGTGAATTCCTGACGCGGTCGGGGGCGGGTTTTGCCAGCGTGGCACTCGGGGCGTTGCTCGCGAACGAATTGCAGGCCGCGAATCCGAAGCGGGCGGTGATCGATCCGCTGCATCCGTTGGCCGAGCGTCCGCCGCATTTCGCTCCGAAAGCCAAGCAGGTCGTCTTCCTCTTCCAATACGGAGGGCCGTCAACATTCGACTTACTCGACTACAAACCGGAACTACTGAAACTCAGTGGCCAGAAGGTCCCAGAGTCGTTCAAGAAGAACCCGGACAAAGTGGGCGGCGTCTTCAATCACTGCAAAGATGAGCTGATGACCGGGCCGTGGAAGTGGGCTCAGCACGGTCAGTCGGGCCAGTGGGTTTCGGAACTGCTGCCGCACACGGCCAAGCACATCGACAAACTCTGCCAGGTGCGGTCGATGTTCAGCGACAGTTCCAACCACGCCCCCGCGACTTACCTGATGAATTCCGGAGCAATCCTCGGCGGCAAGCCCAGCCTCGGGTCGTGGGTCACGTACGGGCTCGGTTCGGCGAACCAGAATCTGCCGGGGTTTGTGCTGCTCTACAAAGTCGGCGGGCTCGGCGGGTCACAGAACTGGAGCAACGCTTTTCTCCCCGCGGCGTTTCAGGGGACGCAGTTCTGGCACGAAGGCTCGCCGGTGTTCAACCTGCAACCGCCGGCGGAGTTCGCGGACTTGCAACGCTCGACGCTCGACTTCGCCCAGGCCCTGAATCGCAAACACGCCGCCGAACGCCCCGGCGTGCTCGATCTCGATGGCCGCATCGCGTCGTACGAGCTCGCGTACCGGATGCAGTCCGAGGCGATCGACATCGGCGAGCTGTCGCAAGAGACCAAGGAGACGCAGGAAGCGTACGGCCTGCACGACTCGAACAGTGCGAAGGCGCTCTACGGCCGGATGTGTTTGCTGTCGCGGCGGCTGATCGAGAAGGGAGTCCGCTTCGTGCAGACGTACAACGCGGTCGACAAGTTCGGCTGGGACGCGCACGACAACAACACCGACTATCACAACCGCAACGCGGCTCAGATTGATCAGCCGATCGCGGCGTTGCTGAACGACCTGCAACAACGCGGATTGCTCGACACGACGCTCGTGATCTGGGCCGGCGAGTTCGGTCGTACGCCGATGATGCAGGGCAACAACGGCCGCAATCACAACCCGTACGGCTTCACGATCTGGATGGCGGGCGGCGGCGTGAAGGCGGGAACGGTTATCGGAGCGACCGACGAGATCGGCTTGCGTGCGGTCGACCAGCCGCAGCCCGTCAAGAATCTGCACGCCACGATCCTCACCGCTCTCGGCCTCGGTCCAGATGATCTCTTCTTCGAGACCAATGGACGACCCGAGCGGCTGACGGGAGTTGCCCAGAGCTGGAAAATGATTCCGGGGGTGTTGTCGTGAACAATCGCGAAATGCCGCGATAAATATGTTCTTGGAGTAGGTGCGCGATGATTTTCCAGAACGCTGTCGTAGGTCGCGGGGTTACTCGCGTAGCCCTTTTCCTCTTGTTGACGCTGACGTTTGTGGCAGCGGTTCGTGCCGACGAATCGTCGGTCCAACGTTGTTACCTGATCGGCAACTCGCTGACTTGGGACACGGTGCCGGGGCGGCTGAGCGGCGATGTGCAGTGGCATGTCGACTGCGGAGTGAATTTGGCGTTCATTCACGCACACCCGGAGAAGCCGTGCGTGAAAGACTCGACGCTCTGGCCGACGGCGCTGCGGGAGAAGCAATACGATGTGGTCTCGGTGCAACCGCATTACGGGTCGACTTTGGCTCAGGACGTCGAGACGATCTCGACCTGGATGAATCTGCAACCGAAAGCCGTGTTCGTGATTCATTCGGGCTGGGCGTTTCATGCGCAGCGAGCCGGCGAATTTGAAAGCTACACGCCACCGACTCAGATGACGCACAGCCCAGGGTATGTGCGGGCGTTGGTCGCCGAACTGCGGCGGTTGCATCCCGGTCGCGAGTTGCGGCAAACGCATGCTCAGAACTTGCTGGCCCAGATTGCCGAGGACATCGCCGCGAATCGGGCTCCGTTTAAGGACGTGACGGAGCTATATCGCGACACCATTCACATGACGCACGAACACGGCAAGTACCTAATGCACAACGCCATGCGTCGGGCGTTTGGCCAGCCGACGTCGGCGGCGGGATTCGAGAAGCTTGATCCGGAGATCAAGAAGTACTTGGACGGTGTGATCGCATTAGTGGACACGACGCCCGCGGATCGGTCCCTGCTGACGCAGATTCTCTCGGTCAACGAATCGGTCGATCGTTCGGCGTTGGTCACGAAAGTCGCCGACGAGGATCTGCGAACACGGTTGGCCGCGCTGTTGCCCGCGATCGAACAGGCAGTGATCGCTCGGCCGGCGACCGTGGCGTTAGATGCCGAGATCACGGAACTCGGTGGCAAACTGATTTGCACGCCGACGGGGCCGCAGTGGCTCTATCTGGCGACCGGCGATACCGGCACGGAGATCTTCGATGTGCCCGGCGCGATCGACCTCTACAATGGCAACAATCCGCTTAAAGGCAAAGGCGGACGCAACGAACGCGTCACGGACGACTGGCTTAAGCGATTGTCGAGCGTGACGACGCTACGGAAGCTCGACTTGGCGAACTGTGCGATCCAGGGGGACGGACTGCGGCACATCGCCGGCCTGACCAGTCTGCGGGAACTCAACCTGACGCTGACGCCCGTGACGGACGGAGGACTGAAGCACCTCGGCGGGCTGACGGAACTGCGCGTGCTTGGCCTGGCCTCGACGCAGTGTACGGGGACTGGATTCCAACATCTGACGGGGATCCGCAAGCTGGAGAACGTCAACTTTCATTTCACGCCGTTGAACGACGCCGGCCTGCGAGCGATTTCGCAGGTGCCGATTTCAGATCGTCTCTGGTTCGCTCACACGAAGTTCACGGACTCCGGGGCATCTGCGCTCAGCAACCTGACGCAACTGAAACGCTGTGGGATTGGCAGCGCGGACAAAGCCAGTTCCGGTGCCGCCGTCGCCGCTCTCGTAAAGCTGCCGCTGGAGGATTTGTCGCTGCTCGACAATCAGGCGACGCCCGAGGGGCTCGCCCACGCTGCGAAGATCGCGACGCTCCGTCGGCTTGATGCGTCGCACGCACCTACGGTCAAGGATGATTCGCTGCCGCTGATCGCCCAGTTGCCCAGCCTGGAAGAGTTCAAGCTCGGCAGCGCCCAAGTGACCGATGATGGGCTTCAATCGCTGGCGGCGTCGAAATCGCTGAAAAAGCTGACGCTCAGCGGCCTGGAGAACGTCACGCCCGCGGGTCTCGACAAGTTGCGAAAAGCATGTCCTCAATTGGTAATTGAAGCACAATAGTTTGGACTCGCCTCACGGCTTGCAACTGACGCAAGTCCGTCGTACAGCGCCTCCCAAAGGACAATCTGCCATGGCCCGTTTCCTTTCTCAAAACTGGCTGCTCGATCGTCGTCATGTCCTGCGTGGGTTCGGCGTGGCCCTCGCGTTGCCGCTGCTTGATTGCATGCGGCCATTGCGAGCGGCCGACACCGCCAAGCGAGCCAAACGCAGCGTCTTCATCTATCTGCCCAATGGCGTGAATACGCTCGACTTTCAGATTCTACAGGCCGGGGCCGATTACAAGTTTTCCAAGTCGCTCCTGCCGCTGGAAAAACATCGGGCCAATATCACGCCGATCAGCGGGCTGTATCACCCACACGGGCTCGGCCACCATCACAACTGCAGTACGATCTGGCTGACCGGCGGCAAGATCGGGCCTTCCGAGCGGAACACGATCTCGGTCGATCAGCTCATGGCCCAGGTCACCGCGCCGCAGACGCGCTACTCGTCGATCGAGCTGAGCAACCAAGGGCATTCGCTGGCCTACTCGTCGGACGGCATTCAGCTTCCGGCCCAGGGCAATCCCGGCGTCGTCTTCCGGGATCTGTTCGAAGAGCCGCAAGGCGGCATCGCCAAACAACGTCGTGGCTTGCAGCGTCGCGGCAGCATCCTCGACGCAGTTCTCGGCGAGGCGCAGACGCTCGGCGATCAACTCGGTCAGGAAGACCGGGGGCGGCTGGAGCAGTATTTGACCTCGGTCCGCGAAGTCGAAATTCGCACGCAGCGAGCCGACAAGTGGCTCGACACGCCGCGGCCCAAGGTCGAGCCGAGCGTGGCGTCGCAGCTCAACCGCGACATTTCGCTGGAGCGGCTCGGCGAGTACCTGCGCACGATGTACGACATTCTCGTGCTCGCGTTTCAAACGGACCTGACGCGGGTGGCGACGTTCAGCACGGGCAACGAAGGCACCGGTCCGGCTGTGCCCGAGATCGGCGTCCGGCAGGATCGGCACTCGCTGTCGCACCACAACGCGAACCCGAAGCTGATGGCCGATCTGACGGCGAGTGACACGTTCAACATTCAGCAGTTCGCCTACCTCCTCGACCGGCTCGCGGCCGTGAAGGACGCCGATGGCCCGCTGCTCGATTCGACGATGTGCCTGTATGGCAGCGGCATGGCGTTTGGCCACAGCCACGGCAACGCCAACCTGCCGCTGATCCTCGCTGGCGGCGCCGGTCTGGGCCTCAAGCACGGTCGGCACATCGACTTTAACGCCGCCGGCAAACCCGACAGTTACACCTACGACCTCGACACGCCAGGCAAGCACTACGCGATTTGTTTCAACCCGGTGAACAGCAGAGCCCACCTCAGCAACCTACTGCTCGTGATGGCTCAGAAGATGGATGTCCCAGTCGAGAAATTCGCCGACAGCAGCAGCGTCGTTTCGGAGATATTGTGATGTCCAGAGTGTCCAAAGGATTATTAGCGGTTCTCCTGCTTCTGATTGCTCCTGCAATCCACGCTGAGGACTTTCCAGCTCTCGGTACCGGTACGTATCTGTCCGGCGAGTTGGTTGTGATCGATCCGATCAACCGTCGCGGCGGGCTGCGGATCGACGGCGATGCGGACGGCCGGTATCACGATGGCCCGCTGCATTACTTCGCCATGTTGCCGTATGGCATGTGCCGATATCACGGAGCGCCGGCCGAGCTGCGAGACATCCCACTTGGCACGCATGTGCATGGCTACTTTCACCTGCCGCCGACCGGCGAAGAAAATACGATCCCGCCGCTGCCGCCCGAACAGCAAAAGCATCAGATTAAGCAGAACCACGCGCTGACGATTGAAGACGATTTCAGTCATTACCAGCGGCACGGTCAGTCGTGGAAGGTTCTGGCCCTCGACTTGAAGAAGGGAAAGCTGGATGTCATTCCGACCGGCGAATTGGTGAAAGACGGCATTCGCGAGAAGTACACGTTCGACATCGATCATGTGGCTCGCATCTGGAAGCAGCGGGCGCTAGTCAACCTCGACGCAATCCAGCCTGACCAGGTCGTGCAACTGAATCTGGCCTGGGCGCAAGGCTCGCGTGACAGGGAGTTTTCCATCGCCGATCTCTGGCTCGACACGGAAAGCAGCGAGTTCGCCACCGAACTACAGCGGCGTCGACACGTCCGCTTCCAGCAACAACGTTGGCTCGCAGGCCGGATCGACCATGTCGAGCATTTCGATTTTGGCGGCGGCGAGGTCACGCTCACGCTGTTCGGCGGCATGGACCCTTCCTTGTACGAGGACATGAAGGCCACGCAAGCGACCGGCTTCTGGGTCGCGGCGGCCGACAAGACGCTCCGCACGTGGTTTCACCGCGGTGATCGCAAGGTCGGCAAGGTGCTGGAGTGGAAGGAAATCCCCAATCCGCCGCCGGGCAGCAGCGGGATTCAACTCAAGCTCAAGTTCGCCGAAATCCTTGAAGGCTACCGGCCCGGTCACTGCGTCCGGGTCAAGTGCGAACGCTGGGCGTTCGTGACCATGCCGCCCGAAGAGCGACTGAAATCGCTCGACGAACTGAAACGGTCCGCGACGTTGACTCTTCCATAATCGCCATTCCCAGGAGCCATGATGCGCTGCTTGTTCTTGCTAACGCTGTTGTTCGCCTCCGTCTCGTTTGCTGACGAACCTGGTTCGCTCGTTGAACCCGGCGCGAAAGTCCAGAAGCTGGCCGGCGACATGAAGTTCACCGAAGGCCCAGTCTGGATTCCCGCTCGCAAACTGCTCGTCTTCTCGGATATCCCGAACAGCAAGCTGATGCAGTGGAGCGAATCCGGAGGCTTGTCCGTCTTCCGCCAAAGCGAGCAATCGAACGGCAACATCCTCGACCTCGAAGGCCGGCTACTATCCTGCCAGCACGCCGGCCGCAACATCGTGAGAACCGAAGCGGATGGAAAACTCACCGTGCTGGCCGACAAGTACGAGGGAAAACGGTTCAACTCGCCAAACGATCTGGCGATTCGTTCCGACGGCACGATCTGGTTCACCGATCCGCCCTGGGGCCTGACCGGACCGCACGAGGTTCCCGGGCACTGGGTGTTTAAGGTCGACCCGAAAACCGGCAAGGTCGAACCGGTGATCAAGGACCTCGCGATGCCGAACGGGATCAACTTCTCGCCCGACGAAAGCCGCCTTTACGTCGCCGACACGGGCGGGCACGAGCGACAGCCGGACCCCGAACTCCGCAAACTCCCCGCCGGCATTCACTGTTACGAGGTGAGCAAAGACGGCGTGCTCGGCAAGAAGCTGTTCAAGATCGACCAGGGCAGCGACGGCATGACGCTCGACGTGCAAGGCAACCTCTACACGACGCACGGCAAGATTCACGTCTACAACGCTGACGGAAAAATGCTGGAAACGATCGACCTACCCGAAGGCCCCGCCAACTGCACGTTCGGCGGCGACGATTACAAGACGCTGTTCATCACGGCCAGGACGTCGCTCTACAGCGTGCGAATGAAAATCGCCGGGGCCAAACCGCGCGGAGCGAAGTGGTGAAGACGGCAAACCGCGAATGAACGCTCATGGGAAGAAGAGGAAAGAGATGATTGCGCACCGCGTCGAATCCGGACAAACTGTCTTTTCCTCCCTCACATACATTAGCGTTCAGCGGCGTTTATTAGCGCTTCCCCTTCTTCTCTTCGCACTCCCGGTCTTTGCGGCTGATCCCGTTGAGCCGTTCTTTCAGACATACTGTTTGCGTTGCCACAACGATCAAAATCACGAAGGCGAGTTCCGGTTGGATACGCTCTCGCGCGACTTCGCGGACCAAGTGGTGGCCCAACGCTGGAGCGAAGTCGTGTTCCGCATGAATGCCGGCGAGATGCCACCGAAAAAGGAACCGCAACCCAAGGCTGACGAACTGGGCCGAGCCGTCGATTGGCTTTCGGCCCGCATCAAGGAAGGCGAAGCGGCCCGGATGGCTCGGCGCGGTCCGGTCGCGCACTATCGGCTTAGCCGCGAGGAATACGGACACACGGTTTACGACCTGCTCGGCGTCCACTACGACGTCACGGTTCCTGGTGCATTCAACGACGATCCGCGCTGGCACGGCTTCAACCGCATCGGCTCGTTGCTCTCGCTGTCGCCGTCGCATGTCGAACGCTACTTCCGCGCGGCGGAAACAATCGTCGACCGGGCATTCCCCAGTCCCCTACCTAAGACAGAAAGCACGCGCAGTGTGGCCGAAGACGGTACTTGGCAGCAAAAAGGACTCGCTGGTCCGGTTCGCTGGGCGATCTGGCCCGGTCATGGTCAGAACCTGATTCAGGTCCGCTTTCCAGGCCTGTACCGAATTCGTTTGCAAGTCAGTGCGTTGCCGTCGTTCCGTGGCCGGTTGCCGCATCTGGCCCTCTGGCATCACGGGCTGAAACGAGCCGTCGTCGGGCAAGATGTGCTCGCGGCGGAAAACAAGCCGACGACGATCGAGATCGAGACGTTTCTGCCCGACGGCAGCTTCGACGTGATGAACCAGTCGCCGGGAATGCTCAACGACGGACAGACCCCGCGCATTTCGCAATTCCCGTTTGTGAACACAATCGTCAGCCGGGAGCAACGCCCGACCGGTTACAAGCAATTCGATGACGCGGGCCGATTGATCTTCCCGCTGCTGATCGTAGACTGGGTTGAGACCGAAGGCCCGATCCATCTGCCGACCGATCAGCAAAAACGCGAGGGCCTGTTACCCACGAAGAGCGATCTCACCGAAGCCCGCGACTGCCTGAAACGATTCGCCACGCGAGCCTGGCGTCGTCCCGTGACTGACGCCGACATCGACCGCTTCGTGAAGGTCATCGAACGCGAAAGGGCGGCCGGCGAACCATTCGATACAGCCTATCGCGCGGCGCTCGTCGGCCTGCTGACGTCGAAGAGCTTTTACTATCTCGAAGAAGGCACTGCCGGCCAGAAACGGGATCGCGTCAACGATTGGGAACTCGCGTCGCGGCTGTCGTATTTCCTCTGGAGTTCGCTGCCCGACGAGCCGTTGTTCGCCGCCGCGGCGTCGGGCAAGCTGCACGAATCGGCCGTTCTCAAGTCGCATGTCGACCGCATGCTCGCCGACCCGAAGATCGCCCGATTCACGAACTCATTCCCGAAGCAATGGCTGCAATTGCATCGCGTCGGCCAATTCCCGGCTGATCCAGAGTTGTATCCCGACTACGACAAGTGGCTCGAGGAGAGCATGGTGCTGGAGTCGGTCCACTACTTCGACACCGTCTTCCGCGAGAACCTGCCGCTACGCGAGTTCCTCGACTCGAACTGGACCATGCTCAATCCCCGGCTTGCTCTGCATTACGGCCTGCCCGCCGTGCCGGAACCGCGATTTCAAAAGGTCACGCTCCGCCCACAAGACCATCGCGGCGGCCTGCTGACGCACGCATCGGTTCTGTGTCTCACCTCGGACGGCACGCGGCATCGGCCGGTGCATCGCGGCGTCTGGGTTTCGGAAGCGATCTTCGCCCGCACGCCGCCGCCCCCGCCGCCGAACGTCGAGCCGCTGGAACCGACACCCAGCGACAAGCCGAAAGCCACGATCCGTCAGCAGCTCGAAGCCCACGCGAGGCACACCGTCTGTGCCTCGTGCCACGCGAAGATCGACCCGCTCGGCTTCGCCTTCGAGAACTACGACGCGATCGGACGCTGGCGCACGACGGAAAAAGTCGTGAGCGGCTTGGGCGCCGATCCGCCTGTCCAGGCCAGCGGCGCCTTTGCCGACGGTCGCGTCTACGACGGACCCGAGCAATTCAAACACCTGTTGGCGCAAGACGCCGATCGGTTTGCGGAAGCGTTCGTGGAGCAACTCGCCACCTACGCCCTGCGTCGCGTGATGACGATCGACGACGCTCCCCACATCAAAGCCATCGCCGCCGCCAGCCGGAACGAGGACTACCGTCTCCGCGCGGTGATTCAGAACCTGGTGACATCGCCGCTGTTTCAGCAGCGGTGACGGAGAGGAATTCGATGAACCAGATTCTCCCATTCATGATCTTGTGCGGCTCAACAATCGCAGTGGCCGCCGAGCCGTTTTCGTTTGTCGAACACGTGCAGCCCCTGCTCGTCGCGAAGTGCGTGTCGTGCCACGGGCCAGAGAAGCAGGAAGGCGGGTTGCGGTCGGATACGCTCGCAGCGGCGCGCGAAGGCGGCGAGCAGGGGCCGGCGATTGTGCCGGGGGATGTTGCGAAGAGCTTGCTCGTACAGGCGATTTCGTTTCGTGATCCCGACTTGCATCGGTTCGGTTACGAAACAGAACAGAACGGCCTGCAAAACGCCACTTCAAAGCGAATACATGTTGATATACTGATGTGTCGGCCGGCGATGGTAGTTTGCGCAACGGTTGTCGAACCACAGGCGTTCGATCATTTCGACCCCAAGACAACACGAGCGATCGAGGACCGCAGGTATGAGTGCCGGTCGCACGGGTTGACGAAAGGTCGAGTCACCGCTGAAACGACTTAACTCCGCAGGCACAATGAGAGCCACATGGAGCGAATCTGATGCTTGTTCGAACATGGGTGTTTTTTGCCGCCTGCCTTGGCTTCGGCAGTGCCGTTCACGCAGCTGAGCCGTTTGAAGCCTTCCTGGAGAAGCATTGCGTCCGCTGTCATGGACCGCAGAAAGAAGAAGGCGATATTCGCTTCGATAAGCTGTCGCGGGATTTTAAGGCTGGCGTGGATACTCACCACTGGGCGGAGGCCCTCGACAAGGTCAACAGCGGCGCGATGCCGCCGAAGAAGGAACCTCAGCCGACGCAGAACGAGATTTCGGAGTTCGTAGCAAGTCTCGATGCGCGGTTGAAGGAAGGACGAGCCGCGCGAATGGCCGCGAGGCCGGCGGTGGCCCATTATCGGCTGAGTCGCAAGGAGTATCAGAACTCGGTCTATGACCTGCTCGGCGTGCGGTACGACCCGACGAAACCCGGCGAGTTGAACGAAGACACGCTGTGGCACGGGTTCGAGCGGATTGGATCGGAGTTGTCGCTCTCCGCGTCACATATCGATCGGTATTACCAGGCGGCAGGCCTCGTGCTGGACCGTGCATTTCCTATTACGGCAGGTGAGTCTCGCAAGGTTCGCAAGACCGCTGCTGAGTTGCGATACAACGGCGGGAAGGCTCAGCAAGAAACCCTCGATCGGTTCGGCGTCAAGCGACCGCTGCGTCATCTGCTCTATCCCGGAAATGTTCACAACGCGCTTTCGCCAGGCTGGTTTGGAAATGTCGGGCCGCAGCACAGCGGGCTTTACAAGGTCCGTATTCAGGCGAGCGGCATTCGGCCCGTCGGCGGTCAGACGGCGCACCTGAGCATCGGCAAGCGGACCGGCGAAGAGACTGTTGATGGGCTCATCGAGTTCGACATCACGGCTCCCGAGGACAGCCCGCAAGTGCATGAGTTCGAGGTGTTCCTTGAGATGCCGATGTCGCTCGACTTCTGCGTCGTCGCGACGGATGTGGTCGATCGCCGGGCGGGTGCCGCCTTCCGCAACGCGCTCAACAGCGACAGCTACATGTTCACGCACAGCAGCGAGACTCGGCTGCTCACTCCGAACGCTCCGCAGATGTTTGACGACAAGGGCAACGGGCTGTTCTCGACCGTGCTGCTCGATTGGATCGAGTGGGAAGGACCGCTCGAAACCGACGCTGAGAAGTCGCGCCGTACCGGACTGCTTCCGTCCGACGACGCGCCAATCGAAGTCGTCGCCGAGCACCTGCAGCGCTTCGCCGAACGAGCCTGGAGGCGACCGGTCACAAAGGACGAGCTGTCGGATTACTTACAGGCTTACCGATCGGAACGTGACGCGGGTGAGAAGCCTGCGGACGCCTATCGAGTGGCGATGCAGGGCGTGCTGACGTCGCGGCACTTCATCTATCTGGTCGAAGGCGACCCGGTCGCGCGCGAACGGCTCAACGATTTCGAACTCGCTTCGCGGCTGTCTTATTTCATCTGGAGTTCGATGCCTGATGACGGACTCTTTGCCGCAGCGCGAAGCGGTGCACTACAAGGCGACGAGCTGAAGAAAGAGGTGGATCGGATGCTCGCCGACGGCAAGTCCCAGCGCTTCATCGACGACTTCGTCCGGCAGTGGCTGCAACTGCATCGGCTCGGCATGTTCCCGCCGGATAAGAAGCTTTATCCGACTTACGACGCCTGGCTCGAGACCAGTCTGCGCGCCGAGCCGATCGAATTCTTTCGCGAGCTATTCGCCAAGAACCTGCCGGTCGACAGCTTCATTGACTCCGATTGGACGATGGCCAACGCGCGACTTTGCGATTTCTACGGGTTGCCCGAACCGAAGAGCGGTGGCTTCCAACGGGTCTCGCTGAAGCCCGAAGATCATCGCGGCGGACTGCTGACGATGGGTGCGGTGCTGGGGCTGACGTCGGACGGCACGCGACATCGACCGGTGCACCGAGGCGTCTGGGTCAGCGAAGCGATTTTCAACAAGACTCCGCCACCGCCTCCGGCCAATGTCGATCCGATCGAACCTATCCCGCCGACAGGCACCAAGATCACCATCCGCCAGAGAATCGAAGCCCACGCGATGAACGCAAGCTGTGCGGCGTGCCATCGCAACATCGACCCGTTGGGACTCGCGTTCGACCAATACGATGCAGTCGGTCAATGGCGCACTCGCGAATTGGTTCCAACAGGCGTGGGGGAGAATCCCCATGTGGACGCCTCGGGAGTCATGCCCGACGGTCGCTCGTTCCAAGATGCTGTGCAATTCAAGCAATTGCTGATTCAAGACCGCTCTCAAATCGCCCGAGCCTTCATCGAACACCTCTGCACCTACGCCCTACGCCGAGTGCTCACCGTCGACGATCAGGACGACATCAAAACCATCGAAGCCGAAGCCAAGAAGAACGAGTACCGAGTCAAAGACATCATCCGCGCCGTCGCTTTGTCCGACTTACTCCGCAAACGTTGAATCACACCAATCCCTTTCAAGGAAAAACGGAATGGGCCACTTTCTTTCACAGTCCTGGTTGATCGACCGCCGGCACGCGCTGCGTGCGATGGGTACTTGCATCTCGCTGCCGTTCTTGGAGTGCATGGTTCCGTTGCGGGCGGCGGAACAACAGGCGGAGACGCCGAGACGCAGCGCCTTCATCTACCTGGCGAACGGCGTGCATTCGCTCAACTATCAGATCACGACGCCGGGCAAGGATTACCAGTTCTCGCGGTCGCTCAAGCCGCTCGAGAAACATCGCGACGTCATCACGCCGATCAGCGGGCTGCATCATCCGGGATCGCTCAGTCACCACCACAACTGCATTTCGGTGTGGCTGACCGGCGGGAAGCTCGGGCCTTCGGACAAGAACACGATCTCCGTCGATCAGAAGATGGCCGAGATCACGGCGAAGCACACACGCTACTCGTCGCTCGAGATCGCGCTCACGGGAGGCTCGCTCGCTTGGACCGCGGACGGCGTGGGTCTGCCCGCGCTGCGGCGTTGCAGCGAGATCTTCTCGTCTCTGTTTGAAGCTCCGAAAGGTGGCATGGTCGCTCAGCGCCGATCGCTGCGTCGCAAAGGGAGCGTGCTCGATGCCAACCTCGCGGAAGTGCGGAAGCTCGAACAGTCGATGGGCGCGGCGGACAAAGGTCGGCTCGAACAATATCTGTCTTCGGTCCGTGAAGCCGAAGTTCGCACGCGTCGAGCCGATGCGTGGCTCGATACTCCGCTGCCGACGATTGCTGATGACGATCGCAAGCGAACGAACCGCGACATCCCTCACACGCAAGCGGGCGACTACTTTCGCACGGTTTATGACTTGATCGTGCTCGCGTTTCAGACCGACGTGACGCGAGTGGCCACCTTCAGCCTCGGCGGAGAAGGCGATGCGTTTGCGATTCCCGAAATCGGCATCACCGAATCGCGTCACCAACTGAGCCATCACGGCGGCGATGCGGGCTATATGGAGAAGCTGACGAACTACGACACGTTCGCCATCGAGCAATACGGCTACTTCCTCACGCGACTCGCCCAGACAAAGGACCTCAATGGCAAGCCGATGCTGGGCACCACGATGTCGCTCTTCGGCAGCGGCATGTCGTACGGGCACAGCCACGGCAACGCGAACCTGCCGCTGGTGCTGGCCGGCGGTTCGGACCTCGGGCTGAAGCACGGCAGCCATCTCGATTTCAATCAAGGTCACTTCAAGGGCTACCAACTCGACAAACCCGGCGAGCACTACTCGCTCTGCAGCCGGCCGGCGAACTCGAACGCTCACATGAGCAACCTGTTGCTGTTGATGGCGCAGCGAATGGGAGTCGAGACCGACAATTTTGGCGATAGCAACAAGGTGATTGAGCTATGACAAAGTTCCTCGTTCTTTGTCCCTGGTTCCTCGTTCCTGGTGCCTGGTGCCTGGTTTGTTCGGTCCTCGTTCATGCGACCGCCACCGGCCAAGAACCGAGCACGAAGAACAAAGAACCTGGAACCGAAATCTTCCGTCCCGAGACGGGGAAGTTTCCTCCGCTGGAAAAGGCCCACTCGTATCGCGGCGTGCTGGCGTTCGTGGACCATGCGAATCGGCGCGGCAGTCTTCGCGTGGAAACACCTGGCGAGTTCTTTCGCAATGCTCCGCATCCCTTCGCGATGCTGCCTTACGGTATCGTCCGATATCACGGCGCGCCGGCGGATCTTCGAGACATCTCGCTCAACTCCGTCATGCATGTCCGAGCCTTCCTCCCTCCCGACCCGAAGCTTTCTTCCGTGCCGGTTCACAACAGGGGGAACCCGGAGCGGCCTGCCGAGAATCACGTCCTGCTCCTCGAAGACGAGCCCAGTTTCTGCCTGCGAGAAGGCTTGGTCTGGAAACTGAAGGAGGTCGAGGTTCAAACGAATCAAGGACTGATCGCGGCCACTCGTGAGTCCCAAGCCGGTGGCGACGGTAAGGCCAACATGGAGAAGCTGACTTTCAACGCCGCGACGCGATTCTGGCGCGGCCGCGAGTGTCTCAGTCTCGACGACTTGATCGCCGACGGCACTTGGCCTGCGAGCGGCAAAACACATCTCGGCGATCAGGCGGTTCAACTGGGGCTCAGTTGGCAGCCCACTCCGAACGGCATTTTTCTCCGGTACCACATCGCCGACATCTGGCTGGACGAGGCCGCGATGCAGCGAGCCACCAAAACTCAAACCGAGACACACAAAGCCTTGATCCGCAGCCGCTGGATGCCGGCTTGGGTGGATGCCGTCGAGTACGGCAAGTTCGGCCGAGCAAAGGTGACCGCGACCTTGTTCGGCGGCATGGACGCATCGCTCTACGCGGACTTCAAGGCTGGCAGCTCCGCGCAGATGAACTCGGTTGAGTACACCTTGAAGCACACCCACGGCGACTACAGTCCCGCACACATGGCCTCCGGCGGATCGATCCTCGAAGTCACCCGGCTTCCTGGAGACGCCCCCCTGGGCAGCAGCGGCATTCAGATTCGTTTCGAGACGGACCAGATCATCGAAGGCATCCGCCCCGGACGAGTCGTCCGTGTCCGCCCCACGAATTGGCCCTTGGTCAACCTGTCTCGTGAAGAGTACCTCAGAGAAAGCATCGAGGAGCGTTTCCCCAGCCCCGACTTCTTCCCGAAGTACTAGCCCCCTCAAGATTCCATTGGGAATGTGAATTCGCCGAGCACGATTCGGAGCGGTTTTGATGTTTTCTCAATATCAGCCAGTCATTCGCCATTGGGTTGCGTTGTTGCTGCTCATTCTGCTCGGGGCTGAAGCATTGTTGAGTGCGGACGAACCGACTCCCGCGACAATCTCGGAGGAGAGTCGCGCGTCTTTCGAGACGAAGATTCAGCCATTGCTCGTAAAGACTTGCGGGGATTGCCACGGGAAGAAGCCCAAGGACAACGATCTTGATCTCACGAGTTTCGGTTCGGCTCAGGCGATCATCGCCAGGCCCAAGGTGCTGATCGATGTCGCCGAGCGGTTGCGGTTGGGCGACATGCCGCCGAAGGAAGCGCCGCAGCCGAGCGAGGCCGAGCGGGAGCAACTCCTGGGCTGGATCAGTGCGGCGCTCGATGCGGAAGCGGCGGCGAGGGCCGGTGACCCGGGGCCGGTGACGCTGCGACGGTTGAGCAACTCCGAGTACGACCATGCGATCCGCGATCTCACGGGCGTCGACATGCGACCGACGCGAGTTCGCGAGTTTCCCACAGACAGTGTCGGCGGAGAAGGGTTTGCGAATGTTGGCGACGCGATGCCCGTGACTCCCGAGTTGGTCGAACGATTTCACCAGACCGCTCGCGACGTTGCCGCGCGGGTCGTGCTGCTGCCCGGCGGATTTCGATTTTCCCCTTCCACCGAGCGGCCGGACTGGACTGAGGAGGCTCTCAAGCCGCTCCGCAGTTTCCATGAGCGCTATGCAGGCCCCAACGGTGAGCCACCGCTCGCCGCGCATCTCGAGGCAACCGTGAAGCACCGCGATCGACTTACGCGCGGCGGAGCCGCCGACATCGCTGCGGTGGCCGCCGAGGAAAAGCTCAACGCCACGTATCTGGCGGCGCTCTGGGCAGGGCTCAACGGCAAGTCGGCCTCCTCCCCGAAAGGAACCCTCTTCGTTAAAATACTCTCTTTTTCGAATCGCGTAAGTGCTTGATGGCAAGGAGCTTACAGATTTCGAGACCCTTTCGGTGTCAAAACCGAAAGGAACCTTCTTCGAAATCCAGATCAGCCGCTCATAACCTCCCCGAAACCAACCCTCTTCGTAACCATTCTCTCAATGGCCTATCCTGCAAACGCTGTTTCTGCAAGGGGTTGCGGAGTTCGCGTCCGTGTCGACAGGAGGCGAGAATCAACGCTTTGCGGAAATTTGGACGGGGATTGCTTGCGGACCCCGACCCCCCCCACCACCAGACAACCCATAAAAGCAGGGATCGGTGCCAAGCAACGTTGCGAGGGATGGCCTCACTGTCGGGGCCGGAAAACCGCCCGGTCGGCCCATTACCCCACAGTCACAGGTCCGAATTCGCTTCCCGCAATTTGAATCCGCCAATGCGAAAACACGCTCCCCGCGGGTTAAGAGATCAAGCCCAGGTCCAACGCCTGGGCTTTTTTCGTGGAAACGCCAGAACTCGTAACGGTTTGCGGATTGGCGTGTCTCTGTCGCCAATGTCTCTTCGTGTCGCGCGCGACACCCGTCGTTGGACGCTTGGTGCCGGATCGGGTCGCCGGATGGCCCCAACTCTCTTTTGTCTCTGTCGCGCCTGCCGTTCGGGTTAAGAGGAGTTTCGCCCCGCTATGCGGGCCGAAACCTCCCGTTTCGGCCCGGTAGGCAGGCGGACGAAAGCCATCAAACGCCGCCGCCCTAGTTGTGAGCGTGTTTCGCGCAGCAGGGGCCGATTCGCTGAGGCCGACCGGGAGATTTCCTCCCGACACGATGCGAACCCATTGACCATTGCAATCGTAACAACCATAATCGTGGTCGGGTTCCTGCAATTTGAAAGTGCTCTCAGCAGCGTTCGCTATGCGCGTAGTCCGACGTTTTTTCACTCTTGCTGTCCTGGTTTCCTACGTGCTGTTGGCCGTAGGGGCGGAGCCGCTCCACCTCTGGCAGGTGAGTGGTTGTGGCGAGGCTTGTCCTGCCGATAGCCATCGCGCGTCGACAGACAGAGACGACTCGTGTGAACACACCCACCACGGTTCGCAAGAGACGGAGCATTCTCAGTCAGAACGTGAGCAGCATGATTCTTCCAGGTGTTCCGTCTGTCAGATTCTGGGGCAAGCCCAAGACAAAGTCGTCCTAACATCGCTGACGCTTACCGGCGATGTGGTTGCCGCAGTGCCTTTCGCGCTGCCCCTCCTTTATCCCGAGCCTCGCTCGGCCGGGTTCCGTTCCCGCGCGCCTCCTGCCGCTTGACCAATCTGTGGCAGTCTTTCCGCGGACTGAGTAACTCGCCTTTCGTTTGTTATGACGCTGCGCGGTTATGCGCGTGTCGAAGCAACTGAGCGGCTGTTGCCGGGCCCGCACGGAAGCTTGATGGCGGTGTTTCTTTGCTGTTCACCCACGGCAGAAACCGCCGCGCGCGGCGTTTGGAGACTACGAGGTCCGACCAGTCCTGTTGATCCGGCGCTCGCGCGCGGCGGCGTTTTGAAAACTGGTCAGGGAAAGGGCATGACGCTCACGTCCCACAAACTGCGATTGCGATCGCGACATACGGCTGGCATTGGTTGCCGCCAGCCATCCGGACAAGGCAACCGACGTGTGTTCGAGTTTTTGAGTTTCGCTTTCACTCTGATTTGAAGAAGGAGAAGCAACATGCTTCGCAAGATGTTTCGTAGCAAAAAGGGTCAAGGGTTGGTCGAGTACGGTCTGATCATTGCCGGCGTGGCGTTGATCTGCGCCGCGGCGATCTCGATGTTCGGTCACAAGACCAGCGATTTGATCGCGGCTGTGGCGACGGTGCTGCCGGGTGCGCACGAGGACGACAACGAAGCGATGATGAGCGGCAAGCTGATCGAAACCACCGCCGGCGACGGTGCCGCCGGTGGCACTGGTATCAAGCTTGACATCGTCAACATCGAACTCAATTCCGGTACGGGCCGCTTGCAGAAAAACGTGACCGGGACGGCTGTTGACGGCTTCGGCGGGTTGATCCTCGAACCGTAAGCCGGTTTGGCCATTCACCTCCCTCCGCGCCCGCCAAGCGGGCGCGGAGGGTTCTCCTAAACCGTAAGTATGCCCATGAATGAGCTGCTCTTCATCGCCGTTCTGACGCTGCTGGTCGTCGCGTCGATCTGCGACGTGCGACGGCGCGAGATTCCGGATTGGATTGCAGTTGCCGTGTTGCTTGCGGCCATTGCTGCGGCAACCTTGGGAGTCGCGGGCATTCGGTTTTGGATGGTGGCGACGGGCGGAGTTCTTGGATTGGCGGTTGGTGCCGCCATGTTCCGATTTGCCCGATTTGGCGGTGGCGACGCGAAACTGCTGGGTGCGATCGGCGCGTTGCTCGGGCCGGTCGGTTTGCTGTTCCTATTGTTTGCCATGGCGTTGGCTGGAGGCGTGCTTGCGCTGATCGCGATGGCTCGCGGTCAGCGCGACTATGCCTACTGCCCGGCGATCGCTCTGGGCTATTTGGCGTATTTGGTTTGGCCTGCGGGGTTCCTGCGGCAGCTCGTGCCATGAAGATTCTTCACGTTTATTGCATTCGCAAGCAAGGAGTCAGGTCCATGAAGAAGCAAGTTCTGACATCACTGGTGATTGGAATCGTCTGCCTGTCGGCTTCGATCGTCCACGCGGACGACGACGCAAAACAAGAGCACACCAAGATGCAAAAGGAGCATGTCGCCGCCCACGCCGAGCATGATGCTTGGGAAGCGGATCACAGCCGCTGGCGGGCGGAACATTTGAGAGCGCTGGCGATGCTCGCGAAGATTCAGGCTCGGATTCTGGAACACGAAGCCATCCTCGAAGAACACGCTCAGCATATTCGAGCCCACGAGGATCACATGCGGCATCATGCGGAAGAAATCGCCGCGCATGAGAAAGAAGGCGATGCGAAAGAACACACAAAACTGGCTGAGTCGCACACGAAGTTTTTGAAGGAGCACGCCGAGTTGGCCAAGTTGCACGACAAAGTGAAAGGCGGCCATGACGCCTTGCTTGAGCAGTTGAGGAAACTACTGAACACCGCTGAGAAAGAATGATCCGTCCACCCGAGTATCGTCAAGCATCCGTGCGCCGGCCGAGAACGGCCAGCCGGAAGACTGCCCCACGATCGCGGCGCGGCCAGTCGCTGGTCGAGTTTGCGGTTGTCGCGCTGGTGGTTTATATGCTGCTGGCGGCGGTTTTCACGTTTAGTCACGCGCTGTACGTCGCGCAAGGACTGCAGACGGCCGTCGACGTCGGATCGCGTGAGATCTCGCGCACGCCCCTTCCGGCCAATATCACGCTAGACAATCCAGCCGACAATCCGGAACCGGGAGCCCTCTACCACGACGATGTGCGCAGCCGCATTTTTGATGAAGCGTTCCTTGTCATTGATCTAGATGCGTTCTACAGCGTGCCGGGAATCGGTTCCGGGCCAAGCTTTTTTCAGGACGCTGTGCCGCAAATGCCACTGCTCAACCAGCAGTTGGCCGGGCTGATGATCGTCGATCGTCCTGACTTCGACGGTGACGGAACGGCGGACGCCTGGCTGCTGCGCTATCCCGGAGCGTTGTTGACACGATCGACCGCGATCGCGCCCCCGACCGGAGTGACCTATCCAAGTTGGGTGGCGACGGATTACGCCGTCGGCATTCCGGTGGTGACAAGTCGCGCAGTAGCAGGACCAGGTGCGGTTGGTGGCTTCGAGACGATACGCTGGGTTCCTGTTGTGGAAGAGATCGACAGCGAAAGCTCACCAGGCGACAACACGGCGCCGAATCCCGATCCGTTCAAGTTGATTCAGGATGACCCGGCCAACATCGACCATCGAGGCATTGTCGCTTTGCGGATCAATTATCCGTTCCAATCGGCGTCGATGAGCGGCTTTCGCGCGAACCCGGCGGGACCGTTCGAGCCCACGCTGGGCTTTCCTAATGCGGCAGATGACGGCGAAGTCACGGAATTGAATCCGACGGAGAGGCCAGGCGATCTTACCGGCGCGCCGCTAAGCGATGGCGAAATCTACGCCGGCACGTACGGAGGCCAGTACGGGTTGGGTGCCCAAGGTGCGATGGGAAGCGAGTACTTCACCGGAGGACGGCCGGTGCGTCCCTATCGTCGAGTGATTTCTGCCCAGGCGATTTATCGGCGCGAGGTGTTTCAGTAGCAAATGGGGCAAGCAACCTGCTTGCCGTGAAGAATTCCAAAGTCGCAAGCGGGAAGCTTACGCCACGAACTGAGACAAGGAGGCACCAACCAACTAGGAGACATCCATCATGAAACCGATTCAACCATACCGACGCCGTTCTTCCGCCAGTTTCTGGCTGGGAATGCTCTTGATTGTCGTGGCGGCGTCTGGCGGGGTCGTCGGCCTGTTGGCATTTCTGGGCGTGAACCTGAATCCATTCGCTGGCCCGCGCGAAGATCCGTTCATGGTGCGAATTCCAATCAACAGTCAGCCGATTCCGGCCTACGAACGAGTCACGCGAGAGTACTTGCTCAATCCCACGACCGGCGGACTGATGTACCAGCGAGTGCCTCCGCAATCCGCGGTCGGCATGTCAATCACCGGCATCACGGCGGACGGTTCGCACGTGGAAGGCCGCGTCGAGTCGGTACGGAATGTGAACGACCAGGTCGTGTTTGTGGTGAATGACGGCAGCGAGGTCCCGCAGAGCCAGACGTTGGAGCTCGGCGGCGCGATCATGAACGTCAATGCGATCATCGGCCGCGTTGTAAAGAAGGACAAGCGTGCGGGGATGGGCTTTCAGGAAAGCACGTTCTTCCCGCAGGGAACGCCCGAAGGAATCGCCGGCGCGACGCCGCCCGGAATGCGGGCCGTCACGCTCGACGCGACCAAGCTGACCGGCGTCCATGCACTCAACGCCGGCGACCAGATCGACTTGATGGCCAGCGTCCCGACCGGGGAACTTGGCTCGTTCCAATCGCAATACACGAGCCGATTGCCCGCCGCGGCGCTGGTGGCATCCACTTCTTCCAGTGGAGCGGATTCGGCAACCGAACCGATGCTGCTCGCTCAAGGCGCGGTCGTGCTCAAGCCGGTGTACGTGCGGAATGAGGCCACGACATCTTCATCGTTGACACAGGGCAAGCGCGTGCAGAACGTGCCCAAGTACGAAGTGGCGATCGCGGTTGCTCCAGACGATGTCATTCCGCTGCAAAGCGCGCTCAACAAGTCGCTGGCCATCACGTGCATCGCGCACTCGATGCAGCCGGAGACCGACGACGCAGCCAAGCCGGCGCCAGTTCAGGCCGAACTCATGGCCCCGGTGACGGTCCGACCGATCCTGGCTTACGAAGTAGTGACTCGCGAGGCTTTCGTTAGCCCGGCGACCCGCCGTGTGCGGATGGAGCCGATCAGCCGCCAACAAGCCGACCGCCTGGGCATCATGCTATCCATCGACGACACGTTGGGCGCGGTAGCTCGCCACGATATCCCGGCCGGCAGTTTTGTCCGGTCTCAAGACCTGTTGAACGGCTCGCTGCGTGAGGCCGCGCCGCCGAGTCCCGCAGTCGAAACACGCGATGCCGCTGACCAGGTCAGCCCATTCCATTTTGTGTCGCAGCACAGCGAGCATACCTCTGCGATGGCCCAAACCGCTCAGCCTTCTCCGGGAGGAGCGTCCGTGGTTGGCGACCGACCGGCCATCACCGGATTCCTTCCACCTGGACGCTTCGCGATCGCGCTGCCGTGGAACCTGCTTTACGGAGCGGAACACCTTCATATTGACGATCACGTCGACATTCTCGCCAGTTATCAACTAGAACGAAAACGGCCAACGAGAAGGTCGGAAACACGAGCAGATGACTCGGTGGTGACCAGTGAGTACGAAGATATCGTCAGCCGCGAGACCGATCGCACCTTGTCCGAATCACTTGGCTCGCGCGGTGAACCGTGGCTGGTCGCAACGGATGCCATCGTCGTCGGGCCTGTGGGCTATCCGGCCCCGGCTGCGGCGCTCCGCGCGATCGGAGAAGGGCGACCCGCGGTAGGAGCCGGTACTACGTTGTCGGGCCCCGCGATTCTGCTGGCTGTCGATAGTCGCGATGTCGAATCGCTGGCAGCCGCACTAAACACTACCGAAGTACTGTTCTCGGTTGCCTTTCGCGCTAAAGCAACTGACGAGACTCCAGCGGGATTTAAGCGAATTGCCGTTGCTTCCGTGGAATTGTCCGCGTTCGAGTTGTTTTCGGACTTGAACTGGAAGGGGCTGCGGCGCGGAATCACAACGCGTCTGGTCCGCGACGACGACGCGAACTTTCGCGACGCGATCCCGGCTAGTGAAATCGCCGACTACTACGGCCGCGTCTTGAAGTCGGCCAAGCTGCGGTTCGAGCACTTCACGGCCGACGACTTCATGCCGCCCGGTGTTGAGCCGGGTGTGGCAGCAGGCATTGGTGGCTCCACCGTGGCCGTAACGGTCTCGACCGACCAGATTGCCGGCTTGGGCCGCTTCGCGGACAACGATCGCGTCGCAATTATCTTGACGGGTAATCCGCAGGTGCCTCAAAACGCCGTCCTTCACGGAATCGGAACGCTCGGTCCCGGCGCGGAGATTGTTGTGCAATGCGCCCGCATCGTCCGCGCGGCTTCGGACACCAGCGGTATCGTCACGCTGGAGGTTTCCGCCGCGGACGTTTCGCGGCTAGCTGCTGCGCAATCATCGGGTGGAGGGCTGCTGGCGGTCGCGCGGGTGCGAGAAGGTGCCTTAGATGAGAGCGCCGATGGGGAAGGAAAAACCGAGATCGCCGATCATCTGCCAATCAAGCAGGCTTCTAAGTTCGAAGCGATTGTGGGACGGCGGACCGAGACACATATTTTCACGGCCGATCCGGAGGAATTGCGATGAGACGAACCTTTCGCACCCGCCGGCGCGGTTACACGCTCGTGTTCTTCGCGATGATGCTGTTCGGCATCATGGCGTTGGCGGCGTTGGTGATCGATATTGGTTTCGCACGACTCGCGCAGCAGCAACTGCGAATCGCGGCCGATAGCGCGGCGGTGGAAGGTCTTCGCGGCGAGGGCGTGCTCGATTATGACGACCGTCGGACGGCAGCCCGCGAGTTCGTCCACTGGCACTTCGACGACGATCTCGATTCGACAGGCACTTATCCAGCGGACGATGACGGCGCGTTCGATAGCGACAGTGGCCGGTTTGGAGCGGGGCCATTAGTTCAATTCAGCGACGGCACTGGTGATCCGTCACTCGTTGCCAGCCAACTGATGGAGGTCGATCGGGGCAATCCGGTTTACAAACCGCAAGTGCTGGATGGCACTCCCTCGGCCACTGGCAGTTTTCAAGTTGCCTTGCGCCGCGGCCCGACCGACGCACCGGTCGCCGATCTCCACGCGAACGGTCCTTCCGTGCCTTACCTTTTTGCACGCGGCTCGCTGATCAACCGGCAAGTAATCGAAGCTGGGATTACGGTTCGAGGAACGGGACAAGCTCAATCGGCACAAGCACACTCCATCGGCTTCGCCCAAGAGGCGACCACACCGCCGCTAGCGGGACTGTTGCCATTGACATTGGAGTTGAGTTACTGGAACGGCCTCACGACAGACTCGGCAGATATTCAATCGCTCACCGCCGGCGAGATCGGCACGGCAGGCCGTTTCTTCGCACTCGGAACCGCGGAGACCATGCCGTTGACAATCGGCCGGCTGCTCCCCTCGGTTGCGATTCCAGCAGATGGCACCTTCGACGGCTATGTGCCGATCTATGCCAACCTGACCGCGACCGCGACCCAACGTGTGGTGGGGTTTGGCTCGGCGCAGGTCGTCGTTACCGGCAGCGGCACGATGGCGTCAATCACTCGGCAACCAGGTCGCGTCGGAGCGGAGAATGTTTCCGCGGTCCGGTGCTATCCCGTCAATCTGTCTGCAGCCGAGGCGGCAGAGGTATTTGCTCTGGTGTCGGATGTGGAGGAACCACTGCGGGCTCCTTCAACGAGGAGCGTTGGGCCATGACCATCCAAGACATTGTCGTCCTCACCGACGAGCCGCAGCTGCAAGGAGAATTGCAAACTGCCGCGGCAGCGTTGGGCGAGCGGCAACCGCGACTGCGGTTCGCGGCGGACCGGCACTCTTTGCTGGAAACCGTGCGGTCCAAGCCGCCCGGACTGGTTCTCGCGCCATTTGGAGACACGCCCAGCGACGTGGCGCGGCTGGCGAAGGAGCTGGCCGCCTTAGATCCGCCAATTTCGCTGGCCGCCATCTTTCGGCCCAACGGATTTCGCGACGACGTGTCCGAGAGCAGCGTGTTGATTGAAGCGATGCGGGCTGGCACGCGCGACTTCCTGCGGCGTCCCATTTCGACCACGGAACTGCGAACGTTACTCGAGAATCTGGGAACGACCAACGGACATGCCTCTAGGCCTCAACCAACCACATTCGGCCGCGTGATCACGTTTATCAGTAACAAAGGTGGCGTTGGTAAATCGACGCTGGCGGTGAATACGGCAGTCGGCCTCGCGCAGCGGCATCCAGGCCGCGTGTTGTTGATTGATGGCTCGTTGCAGATGGGAGTCGCCGCGGCGTTGCTGGATGTCCAGCCTGAATCGACGGTCAGTGATGCGGCCGCCGAGCGTGATCGACTGGACGTCACCATGATCCGTCAGATTGCGACACAGACACCGTACGGGGTACACCTGCTTGCCGCGCCGCGTGATGCGATTGAGGCGATGGAAGTCGACGATACCGTCATTTCGCGCATTATCACACTGGCTCGACGCACCTACGACTTCGTCATCGTAGATACGTTTCCGATGTTCGATCGCGTGGTGGTCGCGACGCTCGACCTGAGCGATCGGGCTTATATCGTGGTGGAGAACGTGGTGCCCACGCTGCTCGGCGCGGTCAAACTGCTGGATGTGTTGGAGCGAATCGGGTTTCCGCTGGAACGACAGAAACTGATCGTGAATCGCTCGCAGCGGATTGCGGGAAACCTCTCCATGCCTGACATCGCCACGCGGATAAATCGGCCCATCGACCACGTTTTTCCCTTCGACAAGCAGGTGATCGCCGCGGCGAATTCCGGCGAGCCGATAGGAGCCCGGTCAGTCCCCTTCGGATTCGGCGGGTTTTTGCGTCCGCTGCGGGGATTGGTGGATGAGGTGGCGTCGCTGCGTCGCAACGAAGAACGTGGGGGAGTGGTCCAAGCTCTAGAAGTCGGGGCGGACGGATCGCAAGCTGAAACCCAAGGTCACGAAACCGAAAGGTCGCGTAACGACAGATGAATCAAGATCCACGCCAGCTACTTTCGAGATCCAGTCTGAACCTGCCGCGCGATCACGTTCGTGTGAATACCAAGCGAACGACGGCGGCCGCCATGTCGCCGCCCGCAGCCGAGCGATCGACCAGCAACCACGGCGCAGTGTCGTACTTGCGCGTGAAGGCCGACCTGCATCAGCAGTTACTCTCGGACCTGGACCGCCGCAACCTGATCAACGCCAGCGAGGAACAATTGGCGGAGGTGGTCGAGGATTTTGTCGATCAGGCTCTCGCTGGGCAGGATCTGGCCCTGAACGATACCGAACGACGCCAGATGGTCGACGACCTGCTGGAAGAGACGCTGGGAGTGGGACCGCTGGCGCCGTTGCTGGCAGATCCGGCCGTGACGGACGTTCTGGTCAACGGACCGTATCGAGTCTTCATCGAACGTTTCGGACGATTGGAAACGACCGATGTCCGCTTCCGCGATGCCGAACATCTGGTGCGGATCATCCAGCGCATCGCCGCCCGCGTTGGTCGCCGCATCGACGAGGCCTCGCCGATGGTCGACGCCCGTCTGCCCGACGGCAGCCGAGTGAATGCCACCCTGCCGCCGGTGACGATCGACGGGCCAACATTGTCCATTCGCCGGTTCGGCCGGCGCCGATTGCGCCGCGATGACCTGATGGAACTGGGCATGTTTTCGCCGGCCATGCGCGAGCTGATGGAATGGGTCGTCCGCGGCGGAAAGAACATTCTCATCTCCGGCGGCACCGGCTCGGGCAAATCGACGTTTTTGGGCGCGATCGCCGAGACGATACCCAACCACGAGCGGATCGTGACGATTGAAGATGCGGCGGAATTGATCCTCGATCAGGAACACGTTGTGCGCATGGAGACGCGGCCGCCGAACGTCGAGGGGTTGGGCCGCATTGCCGCTCGCGATCTGGTGATCAACGCGCTGCGCATGCGGCCTGACCGGATCATCGTGGGCGAAGTCCGAGGCGGCGAAGCGCTCGACATGCTGCAAGCGATGAACACAGGCCATGACGGCAGCTTGACCACGATTCACGCAAACAGCCCGCGCGACGCGCTCGCGCGGCTGGAGACGATGGTCTTGATGGCGGGACTCGATCTGCCCTCGCGGGCGATTCGCGAACAGATCGTTTCAGCGATTCAGTTGGTCGTTCACATCCGCCGCTGCGAGGATGGCGTGCGGCGCGTGCAAAGCGTCGCCGAGATCACGGGCATGGAGGGCGACACGCCGCAAATGCAGGAGGTGTTCGTGTTCCGATCACGTGGGCGGCAAGGCAAGCGGTTGGCGGGCGAGTTTGTCGCCACCGGCATTGTGCCTCGCGTCGTCGAGCAGATGCGGGCCGAGAATCACGACGTGCCGATGTCGCTGTTCCAGCCGGGAGCGTAATGCTGTGTTCCAAGCGGCGTTGTTCTTCGGCTGGTTTGCTTTAATCGCGCTCGTCGCGGCTGGGTGGCGTAGCGCGCGGCAACGGGAACTGGCGTGGCAACGGTTGGCGGAAGTCGGCGGGATACTCGCCGAAGGCGAGCGCGTTCGCATCGGCACGCGTCGGCTCCATCGCCATTGGATCTGGGTGCCGTGGGTGTTGGGAGCGATGGCATCGCTGGCGGTGCTCCTCGTATTCCGGCTCGCGACCCCGTATGTGGTTGCATTGGGGCTGATGATCGGGCTGCTGGCGAGCCAGGTCGAATCGTTCCTCGCCGCGCGTCATGCCGCGAAACTCGAAACGCAACTGGCCGATGCGATCGACATCATGATCGGCGCTGTCGGAGCGGGGGCCAGTGTCGGGACGGCGATCGAAGCGGCAATCACCGAATGCCGCGCTCCGCTGCTACCATACTTGCAAGAAGTCGCCGGCCGGATTCGCTTGGGTGATGAACCGGCCGAAGTCTTCCGCTCGCTCGCTCAGCGTGTGCCGCTGGAGACCTTCCTATTGTTCACGTCCGCGCTCTCCGTTCACTGGGAAGTTGGCGGAAAACTGTCCTCGACGCTGACGACCGTGGGCCGGACAATTCGCGACCGCATCGAACTGTCGCGCCGCATTCGCTCGAACACGGCCCAATCGCAGTTTTCGACGCTGGCGATCATCGGCCTGACTTACTTCATCGCCGTAATCGTCTGGCGCAACGGGCCGGAACAGATGGAGGAGTTCGTCCGCTCGCCGGTGGGAAGCTGGTTCGTGGCCGGCTCGGTTGTGTTGCAAGCGGTTGGGATCGTGTGGATGAACCTAATCAGCAAACCCAGGTTTTGAGGCTAGGAGCTGCCATGTTCCGCATTACGATCGCAATTGTCGGCCTGGCAGGACTGCTGGCGGCCGTCGTCTTGGCGTGGCGCTGGCTTGTGCAGCGGTTGAAAGCCCAACAGCGATGGTACGAGCCGTCGCCGCGCGATCCGGCAACCGCGGCAGGTTCGCCCGCGGCCGGGGAACTGGACCGGCGAAACGCGTTGGGCCGTTGGCTGTATCGAGCCGGGTTTCGCGCTCCCGCCGCCGCGCCACTGTTCCTCGTGGCAACAGGATTGTGCATCGCATTGGGACTGGCGATTGCTCTCGTATTCACATTGTCGGGCCTACAGAATCTCATGGAACAGACGGTCGTGCTGGTTCCCGGCGGTGTGGGCGAAACATTCTTGCCCGTCGTCTGGGTCGCGCCGTGGTTGATCTTCGTGATGATCGGCTGTACTCCCTGGCTGATCGTGCGACGAGCGCGCCGCCAGCGCGTCGAACAAGTTGAACAGGACCTGCCCTTGGCGTTAGAGTTGCTTTCTACGCTGAGCGAAGCGGGCCTCGGCTTCGATGCGGCGTTGACACGGATTCTCAAGACGCGGCTTTCCGGCCGCCCGCTGGCGACCGATTTTCAAATGTTCCAGGCCGACTTGCTGGCTGGTCGTGCCCGAATCGAGAGCCTGCGGCGATTCTCGGCGCGGATCGATCTGCCGTCCGTTTCGGTTTTCGTCTCCGCCTTGGTGCAAGCCGAGCAACTCGGCATGGGGATCGCCCGCGTGCTGCGGCAACAGGCCGACGACGTTCGCGCCCGGCGGCGCGAACGGGCGATCGCCTTTGCGAACGCCTTGCCAACGAAGCGAGTCATCCCCCTCGTAGTTTGCTTCTTGCCAGGCCTGTTCGTTTGGACGCTCGGCCCGGCCTTTGTGCAACTGTTCAAGATGGCCGAGACGTTCATTCAGGTGCGGAACTTCTAATGATCAACGCTCGGTATCAACTGGTCGACGCCAAGACCGGCGAAGTGATCATCGCAAAGCTGGAAGTTGCCGATACGTTTTTGCGGCGGTTCCGAGGCCTACAGTTCCGCCGCCCGCCAGCGGCCGACGAAGGCCTGCTGCTCACCCCGTGCCGCTCGATTCACACGCACTGGATGCGGTTCTCGATCGACGCGGCGATGCTGGACCCGGAAGGATTGGTCTTGGCCGTCATCGCAGACGTTCGGCCGTGGCGGATCGTGCGCCGAGTTAAGGGCACTCAGTCCATTGTTGAGAGTGTCTCCGGCGTACTCGCTTCCATGATCCAGGTGGGGGCTCGTCTGAAAGTAGCGTCACACGATTACTTCGACGGTTCAAGGCCACCGTCGCGGCGGTGATCGGCGTGCTCGTGCTTGTGTTCGCTCCCAGTGGATGTTCCGGACGCGAGCGGTTCTACTTGAAGGCGTAATTCATTGCGATCTTCGTCGCTCACGTCCACAACGAGCTTGGAAGTGGCGTATCGCAAAGTGACACACGCCGGGATGCCAACTTCCCCAAGCAACGAGACTATTGCCGGTCGATCGCCTGTCGGAAACAATCGGAACGGTAGGCCCGCCAACTCGCGAGAAGTTAAACACGTGATCGCCGTTGTAGATGAAAGCGCCTTCCGGCGATTGTCCAAGCTTTCCGATCGGAACATGGATCTCTCCGGCGAGGAAGGTGTTGCTCAGTCCGTCCGCGACGTCCTTGTGGGCGATCCGATCGGCCCAGTCGCGCGGCACAGTGCCGTTGCAGTGCGCCCGGCTGGAGATGATTGTTCCCGTGCCGTTACCACCATAGTAGAAGTCGGTCGGCAAACCGAAGGCGCCCGGCGACAGATCGCCGTGGTTGCCGCCGTAATCCCCGACCGCTCCGGATACGACGGTCGAACCGGTTGTCGTGACCGGAATCTTGCAGCCGCAAGGAAGCGTGATCCAGGTTGTCGTCGTCGCGGTCAGCAGTCCGTTGCCCACGGCGTTGGCAGCCGAACGGCGTGACGGGCAAGTGTAAACGGCTAACGTGCGCTCCCGCACAGCCTGCGGATGATTCGCGTAGGGCTGCGAGTAATCCCATTGGTCCTCGGCGGCGGACGTGCCGGCTGGTCGGGAGGACTGGGCCGTCCAAGTGGGGACGGATTGGTCACGTTGAGCCAACTGGCGCCTCCAAGCATAGAAGGAGGGCTCGGCGAGGTCGTGGCGGTGGCAGTACTCTCGTACCGACAGTCGCCCTGCCGCTTGACGGGTTACGTGTCGGCGCCAGACGCGCTCCTTGGCAAGACTCCGTGCCCGGCAACGTGAATCCGCGGCCCGTTCAGTGAAAGCAGCCATCGTTCGGCCTCCTGAGATGGTCGCCCCGCTTCGACCCGCTCAGGCTACCACCCGCGCCAAGGACGTGATCCGCCGGACGCTTACTCCGAGAATTCGCAAAATCGGCTCAACCGGCACGATCGTCACGACCGATACAACCGTTACTGGTTGGGCCTCGCAAGTGGGCGGTACGCAACTGCGTCGCCCTTCCCGCAATTCATGTGTGAGGGAGTCGATGGGGGGAAACAGGCTAACACAAGGGCATGCGCCGCTTAGCGTTGCGGTGGCGACGCTGCTAGCGCTGCTGTTGTCAAACGCAGGCAGCAGCCCCACATTCTCTCAGTCACCAACACCAGGCAGTAACAGCACGCCTCTGCGCGCTGAAACCTACGGTCGCTGGTCTGAGCCGTTGCGCATCAGCCAGGCGAATCCGTTCCCACCCGTTGCCGACGAAGCTGCCGACTCTCCCATTCAGCCAGTGCGTCCGTCGGGACAGAATCCCGTACCGCGAGCGCAGGACGACTTTCAGCTCCCTTATCAGCATCGCCTTCCGGAGGAAATACTGCCACGCCCGGTCACGCCGGAAGCCAGGCAGCAGCAGGATCGGTTTATCCCCAAAATCATTGACCCAGAGCTGGAATTGAACCTCGTCGTTGGACATCCACGAGTCCTGACGTTCGCCGAATGGGCGACCAAGCCGCAAGTGCGGCTTTACCTTGCCGACGAGAACATTGTCCGGTGGGACATCATCTCCGACACGGAAGTTGCTGTCGTCGGACTACAACCCGGAACGACTGTGCTGACGATCTGGTTCAACGATCCGACGACCGATACCGCCAAACGAGTGCTCAGCTTTCGGGTGCGAGTGTTCGAAGATCCTCAGTTTCGTGTAACGCTCGCCGATCTCGAACGGCAGATCGCCGAGTTGTTCCCGGATAGCCACGTGCAGCTCTCGATCGTGCGGGATCGGCTCGTTGTGCGAGGGCAGGCGAAAGACGCCATTGAAGCCGGACAGATTCTGACCATTTTGGCGCAGACACGCAGCGAACAACGCGGCGGGCGATACCGCGATACTGAAACGCGAACGACCAACGTCTTCGTCGATCAAGATCAGCTTCGCTCAGAAGAAGAAGCGGCCGTCCAGCAATCTGTGATGGACGCAACGGCTATCGCCCAGTCCGGCATCATCAACCTGCTGACGATTCCCGGCGAACAGCAAGTGACGCTGCACGTGACGCTGGCTGAAGTGAACCGCAGCGCGCTACGATCGATCGGCGCCAATGTCGAGATTGGCGGCAACAGCGACGTCAGCTTTGTCTCACTCTTGCTGCCCAACGGCTTCACTGCGGCGGGCGGGGGCAACCTGGCAGTCAATTATCCGGACTTCCGCCTGGCGTTGAATGCGTTGCGCGATCTCGGCTTCGCGCGCACGCTGGCCGAGCCGAATTTGACCGCGATCAACGGCCAAATCGCCTCGTTCCGGGCAGGCGATACTTTTCCAGTTCCCAACGCGCAGACTGCATTCGGCGGAGTCGGTCAGAGTGTAAGCCAGCAGTTCGTCGGTGTCGACGTACAGTTCGTTCCGTATATCGTTGACCGCGACCGCATTCGCCTTCGTGTACGTGGGCAAGTGAGCGCGCGGGACGATGAAGAAAGCGCAGACATCGCCGGGACGAACGTTCCCGGTACGCGCACTCGCGACTTCTTCACCACCGTCGAGCTGCGTGACGGACAAACGCTGGCCATGGCGGGACTGATGCAGACCACACTGGTCGGTGACGCACGGCGTGTTCCATTTCTTGGCGATCTCCCGGTGGTGGGAACCCTGTTTACGAACAAGAACAATTCGGCCACCGAGCAGGAGCTGGTGGTGCTGGTCACGCCCGAGTTGGCTCATCCGCTGGAGAAACGCGATCGCCCACCGCTGCCTGGATCAGACCTGTACGAACCGACCGATCACGAGTTCTATCTTGGCAACCGTATGGAAAGCCGTCGGATGCAGGACTTCCGCAGTCCCGTTCGCACCGACATGGCGAGAATTCGACAGTTTGAACGATGCTGTCATGATCAGTACATCATCGGACCCAGTGGCTACAGCTACGGCGCAGCGCCTGAGGGAACAACCGCTCCTCAACCGAGAAGCCTGGAAATTGTTCCGGCGCCGGCTGCGCCAATCCGAGTGCAAGACTGAGGAAAGCCACGTCATGCAACAACTATGGTTTCTACATCGGTTGGTTCAACTCGTTGGGACACCAGCCGTGCTGATCCTCATCGGCGGATGCCAGCATTGCGGCTGGTGGGGAGACCACTGCGCAGATATTCCGCATGGTGCTGTCCCGGCCCCACCGGGAACCTACAACACCCAATGGCAGCAGGCCCAGGATTCTCGCGCGGACCAAGACTATCTCGTCTTCTACCAGTACGAATGGCTCGGCGAATCCGATCGGCTTAGTCCGTTTGGCGAGCGTCACGTCGATCGGTTGCTGACTCGCTTACCGCATGCCCCTTCGCCGATCGTGATCGAAGCGAGCGGGGATGCCCAGCGCGATCAATTGCGTGTCGCGGCAATGACCTCACACCTGGCCCGGCACGACGCCGCTTGGGCAGATTATCCCGTCGTTGTCGGACGCTCGCAGGCCGAACCCCTTTACGGCTTCGAGTCACGACGCGTGACCAACGGCTTCCTCGGAGGTCGTGGTGCTGGGGGCCAGGGAGGCGGTGGCGGTGGATTCGGCGGCGCAGGAGGCGGCTTCGGTGGAGGCGGCTTCGGTGGCAGCGGGGGTGGATTTGGCGGCGGCGGCTTCGGCGGCGGAGGTTTCTTCTAATGACGCTGACTCGATTTCGGCCACGTGGCGCGAGCTTCCAACTTGCGAGCGCAAAGCCATCAGTCGTGCTAGCCCTGGGCCTTCTCACCTGTGTCGGTTGCGCGTCGTTCCATGGTCGCGCTTCCTTGCCATGGAACAAGTCGCCCGCCGTCGACGGTGCTACTCTTGCGGCACATCAGGCTCAACTGATGGAACAGGCGGGCCAGTCTGCGGAGCGTCAAGGAAAGATCGACGAGGCGATACGGCTTTACGAACAAGCACGGACACTGAATCCGGAAATGGATCATCTCGGTCGTCAACTGGCCATGCTCTACGACCAACAAGGTGACGACTCACGAGCTCGGCCCGCTTACGAGCAGGCCCTAGCTCGAACACCCGACGATGCGGATCTGCAGAACGACGTCGGCATGTACCACCTGCGCCGCTCACGACACGCGGAAGCCGAAGTCTGCTTTCGCCGAGCGTTGAAACTCCAGCCGGCGCATGCTCGAGCAAGAAACAATCTCGGCATTTCCCTGGCAATGCAAGGAAGGCTGCCAGAAAGCTTCGCTGCGTTTTCGGAAGTTTCCGGACCTGCGGCCGCTTACAGCAATCTCGGTGTAGTTCTGATGCGGCAAGGAAAGACCGACATGGCACGCGATCATTTTCGGCGGTCCCTGGAGGAGGACCCTTCGTTGATTCAGGCGACCACGCTCCTGGCGCAACTCGATCATGCGCCGCCCCCGATCGCCGCTTCGCCTGGTAACTTCCCCGTCCGGCCAGTTGGCTACGATTCAGAACCCCACTAACCGCCGTTTCTCTGCATCCAGCCCCCAATGTCCTGGACGCCGAGTGTCATCACCTGACAGCTTGCGGCCCGTGTCGCCATTTTGCACGCAGTTCGAATTGAAGTACGCGCTGCAACGGCAACCTCCCCGAAAGGAACCCTCTTCGTTAAAATACTCTCTTTTTCTCGCGACGCAAATCCTTGTTGGGCCATGTTTTACGCTTTTCGAGACCCTTTCGGTGTTTCCGTCGATTGGCTATCGAACTTGGATAAGTCTAGCTGAACCGCTCGGCGATTGCCAATAACCCCACAGCCAGAATCCGAATCCCGTCCCTACCCACCCTGCATCGGCGGTAGCGAAATCCGCCAACCGCTGGGTCTTACAAGGAAACGGGAATCTCAGGCCGCGACTCCTGCTTGCGGCGTGAGCGCGAGCCGTCCATCGCAAGCGACGGCACGCCACACGCAGAGGCCAACAACCTCGTGGCCGTCTCGCCTTGTGTGGGCCGATTCTGCTAGTCGGGTCAATGATCAAGGAAAACTGGAACCGTAGTTTGATCCAAGATGTGCCGTGTCACTGACCCCAAGAAAAACTCGATCAGGGTTGGCTTTCCGTAGGCTCCCATCACGAGCAAATCGACCTGCAGTTGATCTACCATTTCCAGAATATCTTCGGCCACCGATTGCCGACGGGGATGAGCGTGGACCTCAACGGCGATTTCGTGTTGACGAAGGAAATACCGACAAAAGCGATCCAGGCTGCGCGAAGTCCAGTCCCGCCAGGATTAGCATGTTGAACGCATTGCTCCCGAAGATATTACCGATCGCCAGATCGAGACTACCGAGCCGCACGGCCGCCCAGCAGGTGACCAGTTCAGGAAGTGAAGTACTCAGCGCGATCAAGGTCGTCCCGACAAATGTCTTTGCCAGGCCGGACCGAACGGCCAACTCATCTGCGGCAGCGGATAGCCGGGGCCCCGCCAGCAGGATCACCAACGCGGCCAACACGAAGAGGGCAACGGACTTGACCAGCGTCGGAGCAGCTCCAGACTTTTCGGTACGAACAGACTCTTCTGCCGCCGCCCGAGCCGCGATCCGCTGATCGAGGAAAATCATCCGCACGCTGAGGACATAGGCGAGCATCACGAGAATTGTTCCCGTGCCGAGTCCTATCCATTCCCGGCCGCCCGTCTGCCTCTCAACGAGCAGCGCAATCGCCACAATCGCCGTCAGAGCGATACTCGCAGCACCCCCCAGCGCATGCCCGGAAGCCGCACGCGAGAACATTTTTCCACGCGAGTGGTAGGTCAGGTCCAGGACAGCGAGAATCAAGAGGTTCATCAGGCTGCTGCCCAGCAGATCGCCAACCGCCAGATCTGGATTCCCCTGCCGAATGCAGGCAATATCAACCGACAATTCGGGCAGCGACGTCGCGCTTGCAAGCAACACGCTTCCGATTAAGAGGCGGCCAAAACCTGTAATTTCTGCAATCTCGTCGGCGTAACGCGACAAGAATGATCCAGCGCCCACGATCACGGCGGCGAAAAATACAAACTGCAAGACGACTATCGTCATAGACGGTTCTCTTCTGCCGGTTTCTGGAAGTTCGACGCCTGCGTGATCTCGCTCAAACCGTGACGTTGACTTTTTCAACCGATTGTCATTGGGCGTCATTACGAATTCAAAACGGCCACATTCGCGGGATGACCGTCACTGCCACGGCGAAGTATAGCAGGTCGAGCGGGATGCCGATGCGAAGGTAGTCGCTGAACCGGTAACCGCCGGGGCCGAAGACCATCAGGTTACATTGATAACCCATTGGCATCGCGAAACCGGCGGATGCGGCGATAAGGATTGTCATTGCGAACGGCATGGGGCTGACGCCGAGCATCGCGGCGACCTTGATCGCGATGGGAAACATGAGTTGCGCCGCCGCGTTGTTGGTGATCATCTCAGTCAGCAGCATTGTTGCGAGGTAGATTGCGGCCAATCCGAACCATGGGTGAGCGCCCAACTGCTGCGAGCCGGCTACGAGTTGCCGCGCGAGAAACTCGGCCGCACCGCTCAGTTCCATCGACCGGGCGATGCCGAACGACGCGCCGATCGTGATGAGCACTCGCAGGTCGATGCTTTGCCGAGCCTCGGTGCCAGTACAGCACCGCGCGAGGATCATGCCCGCTCCCGCCAGCAGAGCGGCAGTGACCATGTCGAACCAGCCAGCCGTCACGACGGCGATCATCGTCAGCAGAATCAACACGGCGATCAACGATTGCTCGTGACGCGGCGGGGCGGAGTTCTCGATGTTGCTGACCAAAAAGAAGTCGCCGGAGTTCCGCATCCGCTGCGCGAATGAGCGATGCGCTTCAAGCAGCAGTGTGTCACCCGGTCGCAGGACGATGTCGCCGATCTTCGCGCGAATGCGCTCGCCGCTGCGAGCGACCGCCAGCACTACCGCGTCGTACCGCGTCCGAAACTGACCGTCGCGAATCGTGCGTCCTACGAGCGGGCAGCGATCCGAGACTACCGCTTCGATTAGTCCATGTTGCAGACGCGGCTCGTTCAGCTTGAATACCTGATTCGTCGCTGGAGCCAGTCCGCGAATGCGCTGCAAATCGACGACGGACTCGACAATGCCAACGAATATCAGCCGGTCATTCGCTTGCAGCCGATCATCCGGGCCGACGGCGGGTAGAATTTCGTCCCCACGTTCGATCTCGGCGAGGAACAAACCGGGGAGATGCCGTAGCCCCGCCTCTTCAATGCGTTGTCCGACCAGCGGCCCGCTCGGTTGGACGATCATCTCGACGGTGTATTGCCGTGGGTCGTCGGTCAGGTTTATCGCCGGGTTGCGATCGGGCAACAACCAACGGCTCGCCGCAAAGATGTACGTCAGTCCGATCACCGCCGCCGGCAGTCCCACCCACAGCGGCTCGAAGAAACTCAGTTCGGGCAGGCCGTGCTGCTTGAGCATGTCGCTGATGATGATGTTTGTGCTCGTACCGATGATCGTCAGGCAGCCGCCGAAGATGGAAGCGTAGCTCAATGGCAGAAACAGCTTTGACGGACTGAACCGGTGCTTGCGGCAAAGGTCGCTGACGATCGGCATGAACATCGCCACGACCGGAGTGTTATTGAGAAACGCACTGAGCGCAGTCACCGGCAGCAGCAACCGCACCTGCGCCGACAACAACGACTTCGGCTGCCACAAGAGCATCCTCGCCAACGCCGCGAGCGCTCCCGTTTGCACCAGCCCCGTGACGACCACAAACAGCGAGCCAACCGTGACGAGCACCTTCTCCCCAAATCCGGACACCGCCGCCTTGGGCGTTGGCAATAACGGCGATCCCGTCGCCTCACCCACGGCCATGAGAACCGCCAAGCAGCCAATGCTCACCCAATCCGAAGGCCAATTCCGAGCCAACCCGTACACGAGCCCTGCTACAACCGCGAGAACAAACCACATTTCCCCATCATCGACGACAATTACTTCGGTCACACCGGCGGCGCTCCGAGCGAAGGTCACGACGGCCGCAACCGTAGGGGATTCATTCAAGACGGGCAGTCGTCGGGCCAGAAGGGTTATGGTAAAGTGGGCGGAAATCGACCACGATGACGGAAATCATTGTTCCTCCTATTCCTCATCGGACTGCGGTCCACGTCAGTGCGACGTGCTCACCGTTAAGCTTTAGCTCGCGCTCGCCGAGATGCACTTCCTCAGCGCGCGGGGTCCGCAAGTGCGGTGCGACCGCATAGACGCCGTCCACGAGAATCAGGCGGCGTCATCGACTCTCCGGCAGATCAACCAATCCATCCAGCCAACACCTGCGACCCCCACACTCGCAGCGATGCCGAAAGCACTTGTCGTGTGTCATGCTTCGAGCAGCAGGCCAGGCGCGCGGTATCGGCGCAGTTCGACATGGGGTTGCTCTCAGGTATGATGTCGCTCGTCGGACCGCGCTCGAGCGTGGTTGGCGGAAGGATGGAACGCGCGGACGCATGCCGTTAACCTACCGGACGCGGGTTCGAGTTGTCAGACGAGAATGGAAGCGCAGTCGACCTGGCGCTCCGATTCATGGAACCAACTGTGGCCACTCGGCGGGAAGGAGCCGCTCCCAAATGTACGGCGACTACGGGCTCATCATCAACCTGTCCATCTGCCTGGTCCTGGCCCTCATGCTGGGGCTCGTCACCCAGTGGCTCCGGCTGTCGCCTATCGTTGGCTACCTCCTTGCCGGCGTCGCGCTCGGCCCGCAAACACCCGGATTTGTGGCCGACCCAAAGATGGCCGCCGAGCTGGCCGAGATTGGCGTCGTCCTGCTGATGTTCGGCGTCGGTCTGCACTTCAACCTGCGTGACCTCCTCGTGGTGCGGCGGATCGCGCTGCCGGGGGCCATCGGGCAGATTCTGGTCGCCACCGCCCTGGGCCTCCTAGTCGCGCTAGTGGCAGGTCTGGGGGGCGGCGCAGGGCTCGTAATCGGCGTCGCCGTCTCCGTGGCCAGCACGGTCGTCCTGGTCCGCGTACTCATGGACAACGACGTGCTCGACACGAGGCGGGGCCACATCGCGGTCGGTTGGTTGATCGTTGAGGACATCTTTACGGTCCTCGTGCTGGTTGCTGTGCCGGCCCTGGCGGCAGCTTTCGGAGAGCGCGAGGGCGATGGGCAGAGTGTTTTCCTCGCCCTCGGGCTGGCCGTAGCCAAAGTCACCGTACTGGGACTGATCGTGATGGCCGGGGGCAGGCTCGTCATCCCCTGGCTGCTCCACCAGGTGGCGCGCACCCGCTCTCGTGAGTTGTTCACTCTCACCGTCCTGGCCCTGGCTCTAGCTATCGCAACGGGGTCGGCTGTCGGCTTTGGGGTCTCGATGGCCCTAGGCGCGTTCCTGGCGGGTATGGTCGTGGGTCAGACGGAGGTAAGCCACCAGGCGGCTGCGGACGCTCTGCCCATGCGGGACGCTTTCGCGGTTCTGTTCTTCGTGTCGGTCGGCATGCTATTCGACCCGCGAGTGCTGATCGACCGGCCCGGCGTTCTGCTCGCCCTCCTCGGCATCGTGCTCCTTGCCAAACCGTTGACCGCGTTCCTTATCGTCTGGGCCTTGCGCTACTCCGTCCGCAGCGCGCTGACCGTGGCCGTTGGGCTGGCCCAGATCGGTGAGTTCTCGTTTCTCCTCGCCGATGAGGCTAGACGCGCTCGTCTCCTGCCGGATGAGGGCCAAAGCCTGCTGGTCGCCTGCGCCCTCCTCTCTATCACCTTGAACCCTCTGCTGTTCCGGGCAATCGACTCGTTCGAACAGTGGCTCCGCACCAAGCCGCGGCTCTGGCGAGCGGTCACGCGGCGGTCCGAGATGGGTGGAGCGGAGCTCAACCTCGCCATGCGGGCACGGCTGGCTGAGGCCGTCCCAGAGGAGGAGCAGCCTGTAAGGGCCGTAATTGTCGGCTATGGCCCGGTGGGCCAGACCGCCTGCCGTATCCTGATGGAATTCGGCGTCCGGCCGGTTGTGGTAGACCTGAACCCGGACACGGTCCGGGGCGTGGCAGAGTCCGGGCAGCTCGCCATCTACGGCGACGCGACCCAGCGGGAGATTCTGGAGGCAGCGGGGATACACGATGCGAAGTATCTCTTGGTGACGATCCCGGAAGTGCTCATTCGGACGGTGGTGATCCTCGCAGCAAAGGACCTAAACTCAGACATGCGCATATTCGCGCGGGCGCGCTACATCCAGGAGCGAGCCTGGCTGGAGGAGGTGGGCGCCACGGGGGTGGTGACCGAGGAGGCAGAAACGGCGATTGGGCTGGCCGTCCTCCTTCTGCACGAGGTGGGGGCTGGAGAGGACCGCATTCGGCAGGAGATCCGAAAGATCCAGAACGAGTTCCACCTGCGGAGTGCCAACCATCAGGCGGACAAGCGCTGAAAAGGAGGCTCCCGGTATCGGTAGTCCACGGGGTAGAGGCGAACCCACTCGCCGGCATCAGTCACGCCTGCAGTGCAGACCAACTCCTGATAGCCTCGTGACGGATGCGGATACGTCATCACGGTGATTAGTACTTTGTGACGCAAAGTGTTTCTGAGTTCGAGACCCTTTCGATGGTGCATTGGATCGACGTTTCGAACTGCTATCGACTTAGCTTCCTGCGGCAATCGGCGTCAAGCGCCGCGGCCGCGACCCCAAGACCCGGCCGCCACTATGCAGGAGGTTTCGGGCGCAGGAAAATAGCCCAGAGTGCCGGATACCCGCATTCAAAGTCGATCTGTGAAAGAAAATACCCATGCGCAAAACATCTCTGACGCCCGGCGAACCCTGTCCGTGGGTCGTCGCGCACTGCACCCTGAATCCACGCTTTCATTTTGATACCACTGCGGGGCGGTACAACGTCCTTTGCCTATTTGGCTCGGCCGCAGACCCCGAGAGCCGGCAGGTGCTCGATCAAATCGAGGAAATCCATACACGTTCGCATCTCTTCGACGTCGAGAACTTCCTCTTTACTGGCGTCAGCATCGATCCCGCCGACGAGGAACAGGCTCGCGTCGAGCAAAAGGACCACGGAATTCGCTGGTTTTGGGACTTTGATCTGAACATCAGCGGTCAATTGGGGGCAGTCGCTGGCGAACCCGTCAACGTTGCGACGATGGCGAACTACGTGCGCCAGACGATCATTCTGGACGAAAGGCTTCGAACAATTCGGGTACTTCCCTTTCAGGGAGATCCAGCGGCGCACGTCCAGCAAATCCTAAGCGCACTCACGTCGTTGCCTCGGCTTGCGTCTGAATCAATCGCCCAGGTTCAAGCTCCAATCCTGGTAGTTCCTCGGATATTTGAGCCGGAACTCTGCCGCATGCTCGTTGACTACTATTCGCGGAAAGGCGGCCAGGATTCTGGCTTCATGCGAGAAGTCGACGGCATGACCGTTTCCGTCAAGGACTACAGTCACAAGCGACGCACTGACTGCGAAATTGACGACGAGCGATTGCGACATTCCTGCATGGTTCGCATCCATGATCGACTCGCGCCGGAAATCCACAAGGCGTTTCAGTTTCGAGTTACGAGGATGGAGCGATACATCGTCGCCTGTTACGACGCCACCACCAGTGACCATTTCAGGCCCCATCGGGACAACACAACCAAAGGAACGGCGCATCGGCGGTTCGCCGTATCGCTCGTCCTAAACGCTGGAGAATTCGAAGGTGGATACCTGCGATTTCCAGAATTTGGTCGACAGCTCTATGCGCCGCCGACTGGCGGTGCCGTCGTGTTTTCGTGTTCGCTGCTCCACGAAGCTACCCCTATCACCAAGGGGCGTCGTCTCGTCTTTCTCCCCTTTCTGTATGACGACGCGGCGGCTCGGATTCGCGAGGAAAACCTCAAGTTTGTCGCCGCGGACGGCACGGGTGAAATCAAGCCGACGACATAGATGCGTTTAGCCAACGCAAGCGTAGCCGCCGTCGTGGACCGAAAACAAGATTGCCGCCAGCGTGGAGCCGGTCGACTTGGACCAGGTTCTTGCTGATGCAGCCGGTAAGGCTGATGTCGAGTCCGCGAGCCGAGCAGAACCGACCGTTACTCCCCACCGGGACAGGCCGCCCAGGGCCGAGCCAAAAGCCACTAGGCCGATCTTGGTAATCATCTCCACGTCCCTTGCCTCGCTACGAGACAACAAAAAACCCTGCCGAGTGCGGCAGGGATTCTGGACGTAGTTCCCTACCGAGTATCGGCCCGGTAGGAGTTATCATCCCCGGCATGGCCGGGGAAATTGGCGGACGCGTTCGAGTGCATTTATCAGCGTATCGACAGTCAGTTTTCCATCAAAGGCAGACATCGCGTGCTGACGAACTTGCCAACGGTCGAGTTCGCTTGCCCGCCGGATCGCCGCGACGTAGAGATTTAGGCACGCCCTGTCACTATCGGTTTCCACGCATTCTCGGCCTGGCGGCAGCCGTTCGACGACGTAGCCGGTCACGCCATGCCGCACGAACGAGGCCCCCGTGCGGACGCCAACGGTCGGGCAGCCGGCGAGCAGAATCTCCTGGAGCGCGAGGGGGCCGTGGTCGTCATCGGCCAGGTAGGCGCACGCCCGCGAGCGACGGGCCGCCTCGAAAAGTTCTTCGCGGCGGTACTGGCCGTAGTGGATTTGGATGTGACGTGGGAAAAGCTCGGCCAAGTGTTCAAGAAGCTGGGGCCGGTGCCCGTTCTTGGCATAGATCAACAGGTCGTATTCATCGGGCAGCGGTTCGCCGGGCCAGGGGTCGATGGGGTACGGCCAGAGGACGATGGGCGACTGGTTGGCTGGACCGCGGTGCTTGGCGATCAGGTCGCGATACCACTCGCTGTGGCAAAACATGGCCCGACAGTTCGCGGCGTCGAGCAGCGCGCATTCCTCGCGGTCGATGCGGGGCGATCCCGAGTGCGTGAACAGCATGTTCGGCCCTTGAACGAACGGCTGGCCTTCCGCATCCCACCACATCGCGTAGCGCCGGTCGTCCCAATGCCAGAACCAGGGAAGCGCGCCTTTGCTCGCCGGTAGCGACTTGATCGAGAGCCAGTCGAGTCCGTCGGCGATGCGCCGCCGCAGTTCTTTCTGCAAGGCATACATACCGTTGGACGGACCGTTGCCCCCTGGAGCATCGACCGGACCGATGAGCTCGACCGGCATTTTGTCGTCCTTGGGGTTGACGTGCGGCGCAAACGAAAAACGTCGCAGCACCGGCAATTGGTCCCAGTCCCGTGACCATCGAATCGGGATCGTCGCCTTGCTCGGAACGTCGCGGACTCGCAGTTCGCGGTAGCCGCTATCATCCATGTAGCTCAGGTGGTAACTGCCGTTGTCAAATCTGTAGATCTCCCTGTGCAGGA
>Ga0194121_10000825_pt1 | contig 54099 bp, 57 predicted proteins | sample TA2MahCa50mmetaG_FD_148609 | JGI IMG/M metagenome (GOLD analysis project Ga0194121, IMG submission 148609) | Freshwater microbial communities from Lake Tanganyika, Tanzania - TA2015020 Mahale Deep Cast 50m | ecosystem: Environmental > Aquatic > Freshwater > Lake | place: Tanzania: Lake...
AACCACTCCTGCGCTAGCGGCACTTGGAACAACTACAGTATCATAGTCTGAGCCATCTGGACAAGCATTATAGCTAAGACTTGTTGCTGAAGTGACAGCAGAGGCATTAGTTGGCACTGTTAATGGTAATACAACAACGACAAAAGCTAAACAAATTACCGTGAATTTACTTATTAATTTTGAATTTTTACTATACATATTTTTGTTCATTATTACTTATTATCTAATTTAATTATTTGCATTATATCTTATTATGTGTTTTATGTCAATGGGTCAGACTATTTTGTCACTCGTTTTACAATACATCTAGTACTGCCTGAACCACAATTCTCTCATAATTTTTTCCGGGTGGCCAGCATGAAATAAGTGTCAGTATGTTGTCTTTAGGGTCAAATTCCTCAATAGATACCTCGCTTCCCTTCTTAACAATTTCCTTTTTAATAATTGTGTAAGTATACTGTCTATTATTAAAATTTACAATAACCTTATCCCCACTATTTAGATTGTTTAGGTCAGAAAAGACCCAGTCATACTTAATTTTTGGCCAATTTGGAGGCGCTGAATGTCCTAATACAACCACCTGTCCGCTCTGTCCTGGAAGTACTGACCCAGGATATAAAACTGTTCCCTTATCAAGGTCCTTTGTTAGTATTGTATTATCTGTGCTTTGTCCTATTACTATTGGAGCCTCTATGCCAATTTGGGGCAGTTGAATTGAGTTTGATTTGCCGGTATGTGGAAATTTTTCTGCGTTTGCCAGTCTTGTATTAGCAACAATATTTTTGTTGATGCTATTTAGATTTTCATCAGCACTTACAAAGATACTGCTTTCTGGATATGGACTAAAGAAGTCGCTGATTAAAACACTCATCTCTCTGTAGTTAAACAACCAAGAGATATTATTCCAGCTTATAACCAAAACAATCATAATAAATATTATAATATAAGCCTTAATAAGTTGTTTTTGCTTATTATTAATTTTCATGATTTTTACACAACAATTGCATTGTAATTAATTAGATTACTTATTGCTTCATTCCCAAGTATTATAGAAAATACTATAGCGATTATCATAATAATTGATCTTCTTAAAATCAAAGAGTGATTATTCTTTTGTTTTAATACAATAATAAGGCATCCAGCAATAGTAGTGACCAATAGATATAAGGTGTACTGTAGTATTGTATTGTTGTTATACACTAAAATATTAAGAAATCTTAAGTAATAACTGTCTCCTGAATTATTGTTTGGTGCTGAAAATATTGAGTATCGAGTTGTTCTAGATAGCACTAAACCAATTTTATCTGTATTTGCAATGACATTTTGGGAGTCATCTAATAAATTATTTTCCTCTGCTATTGATTTAATTTCATCAGATTTTTTTACAACTTCGGGTGTATCTGTGCTTTTCGGGACTATATTTTTATTGGCTTCAACAACAGACTCGCTGGTTGCTTTTGGCTTTGGACTACCAAAAAGCTGTACAACGAGTATTGCGCTATTTTCACCAAAACCCTGTAAAACCGCAGTTCCAATTTCGTTGTAATTTGGATTAAAAAGATTATCTTTATGAGATGGAGAGTCAACCCACGCGTCATAAACATTTTTTGAGTCAGTAAAACCAATTGCTAAGTTTTCTCCAGCATATTTGTAGCTATAACCGGCTTTTGCAAACCAAAACCAAGGAGTAATACCACTTGGGCTCTGGTGAGCAAAATAACCATTTCTAATCATGTCTTGAGCTTTCAAGTGAGCTGCGTTATCTAGTTCATTGTTTTGTGACAATGTATTTAGTCCGAGTTTTTCTCTATCACTATTTAATAAGTTTAATAACTCAGCCTTTGTAATATCAGCAAAAAATATGTTTCCTGGAAAAGGTATTGAGCTTAAAGTTAAAAGTATCCTAATTAGTAGCAAAGCAACAATAATATATAGCAAAAATTTGCTATTCAAAAAACTGGCAATTGTACTACCATTTATATTAAAAATGTTGTTTTTTGGGCTGTTATAGCCTAAAGAATAGTCCATAATCTAATAACTAATTATATAACTAATTATACAATTTGTCAATACAAAAGCCCCGATTTATGTTGGGGCCTTTTTGTATAGATATACTTAATAATCTTACTTGTAATATGCCCTGTCTTTATACTGTAAATAAACATATTCGATTTTTTTTCTTTCTCTTTCCGTTATTTCGTCTGATAGCAGTGCATTCATTTTTGTTATCTGAGAGTCAATGTCAGATTCTGCATCAAAATAAACAGTCCATCCTTCAAAAGTTTTGACATCTATTGTTTGTGAAATTATTACATCTCTTACATCAATTCTGAAGTTATTTTTAAGATTTTCTCTAATTTTAGAAACTGAGTTTATTGTTTTTTGCAGAATAGCCTGTTCACCCAAAGAAATATCATTCTTGCCTGAAATCCTTAGTATCATTGTATTTTCTGAAATTGATTCTATTTTTTCAAATATTACACCCTCTTCATCAATTGCAAAACAACTATTATTTTCGTTTTGACAAAATACAGCAAAAGGCGTTCTTTCTTCTATGACTAAATCAACTAGATTTGGTAAAGATTTTTTAATTTTAATATTTTTTATTATTGGGAAGGTTGATTTTATTTTTTTAGATAAGCTTTCTTTACTTAAAATAAAAATGCTTTGTGTGTCTATATTTACAATACCTGCACTAAAAAAGTTTTTGTAAGAATGATTCCACACTATGTTTTCGACGCTTACATTATCAACACTCTTGTATCCTGAAACCTTTATATGAGAGATCTGGAAAAATTTAGAGAAGAATACTAGGTAAAAGATTGATATTATTACTAAAATCAATAACAACCCAAGCCAAAAAAAGGGCTGATGAGTTATTTTTTTTCGTTTTATATCCTTTATTTTCGGCTTTATATGATTTTTTCTAAATGACATGCTCATAATCCCCTTTTAACTCTTCTAATTGACTCTATTATATAACTAATCCAGTATTTATGGGAAGTGGGTAAATCCTGAGTTAAAACATATTCATCTTTATATCCACCAAAACCCATTTTAAATAAAGTGGGACCTGAATATGGATGATTTGGGTTTTTTACCGGATCTGAGTATCCCCAAAAGTCGTAAATTTTACAACCCTTTCTTTTTGCTTCTTTAATGGCCTCCCACTGCAACAAATATGATGCAGGAATTTTTTTATATTCAGGTAAAAGAGCTGCATGGTGGTAAAAAGCCATATTATTCCAAAATATTCCATAAGAAGCTGCAATAACTTTACCTTTATAATTTGCAATAAAAAGGGCAATTTGTTTATCTGGCTCAAATGCCATAAACTCCTTTCTAAAATATTCTAATGAAAAGGGTACAAAGTTTTGCTTCTTTACCACCTCCAAGTGCATTTTGTTAAACTCTTCTACATCTTTAATATCAAAACTTCGTGTAATATGTATATCTTTATTCTTTTCTGCTTGTTTAATTAAGTATCTTGTAGTTTTTCTCATGCCATTCATTAAATCTTCTTCTGAGGCCTCAATATTGAGCTTCCAAGATGATTCTGGATGTGAATGAAGTGGCCTTAAACTAAATCCAAGACTATTGAACAATTTGATATTTTCTTCAGTTCTCTCCCAAATTGGACTAATTCTAATAAAATCCACCTTCTCTTCTCTCGCCAATTCCTTTAGTTTAGTTAATAATACTTCCAAAACTTTCAATTTTGAATTTTGAGTTTTAAGTTTAAGCGAAACGACTGGTCCATGTGGGACAATTAAATAACTCCCACGCCTTGCGGTATGTTTAATGGTTAAAGCTACAGCCAACAACTGTCCGTCTTCATATATTCCAAGCCTCCAAATTTTGTTTCCCAAAGATTTTTGAAATTCACCCCAATTCCATGAATGCAAAAAACTTTTTCTGTCGCATAACAGCAAAAACTCTTCCCACTGATTTTTACCGTCAAATGACGGATTAATTTCTTTTATTTCCATAAGCAAACTTTATAAAACTCAATTAAATTATCTAAAAAATTGACAATTAATTCATTTAAACTAGAATTAAATTAGTTTCGTGGTTCGGTAACCGCAGTAAGGTTGGGGTGGGCTGGCACTCTGTCGAGCTCACAGATGCCAATAATTCACAGGGCTGATCATGTCGCCATATATACAGCGACACTGATGATTGGTGAACAGCTCCAACCAAGCAAATCTTAGACCATCAGGTACACTGCCCTACTTGATGGCTTTTTTTATAAAAATTTTTTCAAAAAATCTACTATTCTTTTTCCGTCCTCCATTGTTATATTAATGTGAGTTGGTAGATTTAAAGTTTCTTTTGATAATTTTTCTGCGTTTTGACACTCACCCATCTTATACTTCATGTCTTCTAATTTTGTATCTCCTGGGGCAATTGGAGTTGTATACCAGTCGCCCAATAAGATATTCTCCCTGTGCCATGACTCATAAATTATTTCGTGGGCATTTTTGTGTTTTACAGCAAACCTTAAAAAGCTTTGATTTTCCTGCATGTTGGGCAACTCAAAACTAGTATTTTGCAATTCCTTGTAGTAAAATTTTGCTAATTTTTTTCTGTGATCGTAAAATTTATCTAATTTTCTAAATTGATGCAGGGCCAAAAATGCCAAGGCATTTGGCAAAGCTTTTGGAAAATAATCTGGCTTTAATCCCCTTTTTTCTTTCCAGCTTACCGCTTTTGATAGTAAATGAGCCCATTGAGAGAAAACTAAAAATATTTTTCCAAGATCTAAAAAGCTATATAAAGGTAAAATAACATAGTGCAAAAGAATTGGATGCAATAATTGCTGTTTTATCCAAAGTAATCTTGGTTGACCAAACTCTTTTTGCAATTGTTCGATTTTTTTTGCTAATCGATCATCATTGGTCACTGCAAGCCCCCCATAAATAGAAGAAATTACCTTGTCTCTTGAAAAGCTAAAAAACCCTGCCTTACCAAAAGTTCCTAATTTTTGGTTGTTATGATCAGCTCCCAAAGCATGGGCACAATCTTCAATAACCGTGATATTATGTTCTTTTGAAATATTCATTATTTCATCCATATTCACTGGTAATCCAAATGTATGTTGAATTACTAAAACTTTTGAATTTAGACTTATAATTTTTGATTTTAGGCTTTCAATATCAATGTTAAAGTCGTTTCCACAGTCAATAAAAACTGGATTTAGTTTTGCCCACAAAATTGGATTTGGCACAGCATTGCAGGTAAAGGCCTGAATCATTACGTTATTACCGTCTTCTAATTCAAGAGATTTTAAAATTGCGTAAAATGCAGACCTTCCTGAATTAAAGGAAAAAGCATACTTTACTCCTAGATGTTTTTTAAATTCACTTTCAAGTTGTTTTACTGCACTACCTCTTTTCCAATTCCAAGGTTGAAAAATTAATTTTAATGCCAAAAAAACATCGTCTTTTTGAACATTTGGAGATAAAGATATTGAAATTGGTTGAAAATTTTTGTACTTCATATTATAAGAAATATGTGTTGCTCATTACAAATAGGGAGATTTAAATGAGAATTAGAGAGCTTCATAATATTAGCGCTTCAATTCATATGCTAGCAGATCATATTGGTCTCAATAAGTGCTTTATTAATGAGTTTAATAATAAATATAATCAATTAATTGAGCAAATCCACCATGACTTTGAAGTGAAAAATAAGTGCAAAAATGGTCGATCGAATTCATCTAAGAATATTTCCTTATCAATTGAAAGAAAAGTTCGTCTCCTAAAACAATGGGTAATGCACAACTTAGAGTTTAAGGTTAAATCTCGTCGCTAAGTCGAACAAATGTTCGACTTTTTTATTTCTTATTTAATAATTTTATTATCTCTATTGGTACTCTACCCTCTAATAAAACCGCATCTCCTGACTTACAAAAAGTTGTAATTAAATTCAAAATCTCTAAAGGCTTTTCAGATAATACGATATTATTTTCATTCATACCAGATAGTGTTGCAGATTCTTTTAAAATCTTAAATTTATCTTCTGTGGTAATAATTGCTAGATCACAAACTGTAGCTATTTTTTTGCCGATTTGCCTATGCACTTCTTCTGATTTTTTTCCTAATTCAATTAAGCAAGGCATCACGATGACTTTTTTACCTCCGAAAATAGATAGATAATCTAAGTCAGCTATAACTCCATCTGGGTTGGATGAATAAGAAGAGTCAATTATATTAAGTCCGTATGCCCCTTTTTTTAAGATAATGCCGGATTGCTTTTGTAATATTTTTTTTGCAGATTTTGAAATTTCTTCAAAGCTCATTCCCAATTCTCTGGCAATCAAAATAGCTCCGAGTAAGTTTTGGATGTTTTGCCTACCAATAGCATTAACATTAAAATGACCCGCTTGTCCACCTTTTTGAATTGCAATAAAATCTAAAAAATGCTTATCAACGGTTATTTCTTTTGAATAAATATCTGCATCCACCCTACTACTTTCTATGCTATACATTTTTTTATCTATGTTTGCCTTTTTAAATAAATCCATACAATACTTATTATCTCCGTTGACTACAAGTAATCCATCTTTTTTAAGACAAAAAAGTAATTCTTGACCACCCTCAGCTGATAACAAGTTTCCCATAGATTTGAAAGTTGCTAAGTGTTGCTCATTTACACCTGTCACAATGCCAATTTGAGGCTTTACAATGTCACATAGCAAATTAATACCCCCTTTCTTGTATGACCCCATCTCAACAATAAAAATATCGTGTTTACCATTAAGCTCATTTAAAATTGTTTGAGATATTCCTATTTCAGAGTTTTTGTGATCTGGGGTAGCTAAAACATTAAACTTTTCAGACAAAATTGTTTTTAAAAATTCTTTTGTTGAAGTTTTTCCGTATGATCCCGTAATTGCAATAACCTTTAACTCACCAAATCTTTTTATTTTTTGCGTTGCTTTTTTTATAGTATTGTTTCTTACTAAAACAAAAAATGGTTGCACTAAAAGCACTATTACTGAAGCAAAAAAACCTAGAAAAACATCAAAAATAATTAGGTGCAATGAAAGTTTTTCCAAGGATTCATATTTTATTATGCTAAGGTTAAGGTAAAAAATAGACAAAACTAATAATATAAAGACAAGCAATATAGTTTTTATGGTTGCAACAGGAATTTTTATTGATTTTTTGGCAAAAAGGTAAACAGTTATAAGTGATTCTCCAAAATATATTAGTAAAACCGGCCAGAAAGCATCAGAAAACCTAAAAATTAATAAAACCAAAAGAGCAACTTTAAGTAAATATAAATAATTGATAAATATTTTTTTACCCTTTTTTGTGCGGAAGTGATCAATGAATCTATCTATGTGGTACTCTTTTAACTGCCACAAATAAACCCAAAAAAGAACATTTCTAAATGTTCTGGCAATCCAAAAAATGCCTAAAATTACTATAAGATTAACAAAACTAAGCATTATTTAATATGTTTTGAGAAAGCTCTTTTGGAAACTTAGTGTTAAGCGCGTGCTCGGCCCCACTAATTACAAAAAGCTTTGAGTTAAAAATTCTTTTATTTATAAAGGTTGCCTGGTCATACGGAGTTGAAGTGTCTTTATCTCCCCAAATTATGACAACTGGGACTTTTATAAAACCAATCTTATATGAAAGGTCTTCAAGTATTATTTTAAGGTAGGTTTCCTTCATTATACCGTTTTGGTAAGTGTAGTCGCTTTTTCTAATTATAAACTTATAAACGGCCTTTCTAAATTGACTATATAGTGGCAAAAAAGAAAAAATCTTAACTGTTTTAGCTATTTTATATAAAATCTTTTTAACTCCTGCATTTTTTCTAACAATGGCAGCTGAAACCAAAAATAATTTTTTAACTTTTTGTGCGTATTTTATAGAATATTTTGAAGCCAAAGCGCCTCCGAAAGAATGTCCAAGAAGCGAAAATTCACTACTAAGCTCAGGTACATTATTTGTAAATTCTAGCAACCATTCAACATAGTTGTCTAGACACCACGCTTCTTTGGGAACATCACTCTTTCCAAATCCTGGTATATCAGGTACTACAACTGTAAACTTTGAAAACAACTCATCTGAAACTTGTTGCCATCTGTCTGAGTTTGAGCCCCAACCATGCAAAATAAGCATTGACTCACTTATTTGCCCGCCTACCCTTGAACCATCAAAAACTTTATAATTTGTTTTTAGGCCTTTTATTATTATTTCTTTTTCCGTCATTTGATTTTACATAGCAAAGCAAGGAAAATCACTTCGTAATGAAAGCCATATATATAATACATTGTGGCTTGAAATTACCAAGAACTTTATCACTTCTTCTTAATTACTTTAAATCCGGTGTATTTTTGAAGAACCTTTGGAACCTTAACACTACCATCTTTTTGTTGATAGTTTTCTAAAATAGCCACTATAATTCTTCCCATCGCAAACGCCGTGCCATTTAAGGTGTGTATAAATTTTAGACTATTATCATTTTCTTTGTACCTAATCTCTAACCCGCGAGATTGATAGTCGGTACAATTAGATGTTGAATGAGTTTCACGATATCTACTTTGTCCTGGCATCCAAGCTTCAATGTCATATTTTTTGGCAGCTGGCTTCCCTAAATCTCCCGTACAAATATTAATTACCTGATACGGAATATCCAAAGCTTTCATCAATTCCTCCTCAATAGATAATAATTCTTTGTGGTATTTTTCTGACTCTTCTGGTTTGCAGAAAATAAACATTTCCATTTTATCGAACTGATGAACTCTAAAAATTCCTTTTGTATCCTTACCATAACTTCCAGATTCACGCCTAAAGCATGTTGAAAAAGCAACATATTTCTTGGCTTTTTTTAAATCTAGAATTTCTTTTGAGTGCATTGCGCCTAGTGATTGCTCTGATGTAGCAGTCAAATATAATTCATCGCGCTCTAAATAATAGGCTTCCTCATCTGGATGATTTTCAATATAGCCCATAGCTTCAGATTCAGCGGGTTTAATCATAACAGGTGGAATTACCGGCACAAATCCTTTTTTAGCCAATAACGAGAAAGTAAAATTAATAAGTGCTGTTTCTAGTATGACAGCCTCATTTTTTAAAAAATAAAAACGGCTACCAGATATTTTTGCTGCTCTTTCCAAGTCAATAATATCTAATTCTTCACCCAATAAAAAGTGTTCTTTTGGAGTAAAACCAAATTTTGGTAATTTACCCACCTGCCTTAAAACAATATTTTCGGCATCATCTTTTCCAACTAACACATCATCAAATGGAATATTTGGTATTCTACGATGTAAATTATGACGTTTTTTATCGGTATCACTAAAACTCTCTTCTAATCCTTTTAATTTTTCTTTCAATTCCCTACCCTTTTCAATGTCGGCTTTCCCTAATTTATTTTTTTCAGATCTCAAGCCATCAATTTCTTGCTGAAGGACTCTTAATTCTTTATCCAAATTCAAAAAAGCATCAATATCAACAGTTATGCCTTTATCTGAACTAGCTTTTTTTACTTTTTCTGGATTTTCTCGTATGAACTTAATATCTAGCATAATTACTTATTTAATAACGATGACTTATATTTTTCTGGCTCAAAAGATTTAAGTCTAATTATTTTTATATCCAATCCCATTGCCTTAATTTCTTCCTCTAGTTTTTCTGTAAAATGTGTTTGATCATATCCAAGGCAAATAACATCTGGCATTATTTCTTTTATAATTTTGTAAACCGGCACGCCTTCATTTCCCAGTCTAGCAAAATCAACATATTTGGTCTCTTGAATCACTTCAAGTCTTTGGTTTTCATTAAACTTTGGCAATTTTTTCTTTATTCTTTCTACAGTTGAATCTCTGCCAACAACAACAACTAAGTATTCACCTTGCTCTTTTGCTTGACGCAAAAAATCTTTATGTCCTTCGTGCAATCCATCAAATGTCCCAAATACTAAAACTTTTATCATATATTTTTTGATCTTCCGCAATTTCTTTGATTGATAATATCCTCTTTTGCTAAAAACTCTTTTTCTATATCTAATCCAAGCTTGATTCCCACAGCAAACACCATATTAATAACACCTGTGATCTCCTCCCCGGTTTTACTAATAATTTCTCTGTCTTTATCGGTGTACATTCCACTTACTTTTCTACATGCTTTTGCCAACTCCCCTATCTCTTCAGTTAGCATTAAAAGTCTTTCGTGAAGAGACTCATCTTCAAACCCTCTTTCTTTTATTCTAAAGTGGATATATTCTTGAAGATTTTTAATTGAATCTTTTTTTTAATTCCATAGATTATTAACTATTATCATACTAGATTTAGAGCCTACCAGCAACTTCTTGACGAATTATTTATTAAATGTTATTTAAAGATTAGCACTTCTAGAAAGAGAGGTCTAAATGTACGAGGAAAGTCCTAAAAATTTTCAATTAAGTAAAATGCTTGAGCTCTCAGAAAAAAAATTTACATGGTCGATGATGGGGTGTGTTATTTTAACCATCACTCTTATTGTAATTTCACTTTTTGAACTCAAGGACGAGTCATACATTTATTTTATATGCGACCTACTTTTTGCTTTAATATTTTTTTACATACTAATAGTTCTCTCCCGAAAGAGAAAGAAAATTCACGACAAGAAGATTATTCTCCAGCAAATGGAAGAAGTAGTTAAAAAATCTAAAACGTAACAAAATAAGAGCGTAAAACCGCTCTTTTTATTTTTTAAAAATAAGCTCGATAATTATTGACCCTAAGTAAATTTTATGTTATATTTTGGGAGTTATTCGTTCATTAACCTTTACACAACTGGAGGGTCAGATGCAACTTTACTATTTAGACCTTGAATGGTCGTGGTTTGAGGAAAATGGCAGTGATGAGAGTTACACACGACACTGGTGGTATATAAAGGCCGTTGTTGCTCACGAAAGTGAAGAAGCGGCTATTAATCTTATAAAGAGTAAAAACGATAACATAGGGAACGAAGACTATCTTCAACTGAGAAGTCGTCATATAGATGTAATCGGTTCAACCGCTCAAAATAATCCTGAAATCATTTTTTCTGTCGCACAAAGTGATGAAGAAGATGATGATAACAATGATGGATGGTACATATTAGAGTAGGCAGAATCTGTTTAGTCACAACCAAAAAGCCCAGGAGATTCCCGGGCTCTTTTATTACAATTATTTTGGTCGCATCAACGGGAAAATTTGAGTTTCGCGAGCAGGCTTATCCATTAAGAATGAAAATAGCCTTTCTGATAGGCCAAATCCGCAGGTTGGAGGCATTCCGTATTCTAAGGCCTCAACAAAGTCATAATCTGCCATTTGAGCCTCCTGATCCCCTGCTTTTCTTAATTTTTCCTGCTCCTTGAATCTTTCTTCTTGGTCTTGAGGATCATTTAGCTCTGAATATCCATTACCCATTTCAGACCCAGCTAAAATAACTTGGAATCTCTGTGCCATTTTTTCATTTTTTTCATCTCTTTTAGCCAGCGGAGAAACATCAATCGGTAACCCAATTAAAAATCCGGGCCCAGATAAATTCTTTCTGCAATACTTCCACAAGTTATCAATGGCGCGAGTCTTATTAAATCCCTTTTTATCATAGGTAATTTCCAACTTCTGCAATTGCTTTTCCATTTCAGGTAAACTAGCTTCAAAAATATCTATCTTTGCGTATTTATTAATAATGGTCCAATAGTCGTATTTCTCCCACTTTTTGCCAAAATCAATCTGAAATCCTTTAATATTAAAGTCTAAAGTTCCAAAAGTTTCTTTAATTACATACTTATAAAGCTCTTCAACTAAATCCATTCCCATCTGATAATCAGCATAGGCCCAGTAAAACTCCATTTGAGTGTAATCTTGCAAATGCTCTGCATCCATTCCCTCGTTTCTGAATTGCCTGCCAATTTCAAAGGTTTTTTCAAAACCTGCTACCATTAATTTTTTTTGCCAAAGCTCGCCAGTTGAAATTCTCAAGTATACATCTAAATCCAGTGCATTATGATGCGTAGTAAAAGGCTTTGCATCGGCCCCCCCAGTTGTCACCTCTAAAACAGGAGTTTCAACTTCCAAAAAACCTTTTTTAATTAAAAAATTTCTCATTGAATTCCAAAAAGTTGCGCGTTTTTGAATCATATCTTTCACCTCTGGATTAAATAAAATATCTAAATAGCGTTTTCTAAGTCTTTCTTCAACATCCTGAAGCCCATGCCATTTTTCAGGCAATGGCAATAAAGACTTTGAAAGTATTTTATAATCTTCTGCTTCAATGGTTTTTTCTCCACGCTTAGTAGTGATTAAATTTCCGGTAATTTCAATAAAGTCACCTATATCAAAATGATCTATTAAAAATTTATAACCCTTCTCCCCCACCTTATCAGTTTTAACAAGTCCTTGGATTTTTGCAGTGCCATCTTGAATGTCTAAAAATGTCGCTCCACCATGACCCCTCATTGCCATAATTCTTCCTGATACCGCAATTGATTTTTTGGACTTAAATATTTTACCAAATAACAAAAGTGCCTCTTGGATTGCATGGGTTCTTTTTGTTTTTGCGGGATAGGCCAAAAGTCCCGCATCTTTTATGGATTTTAGTTTTTCTAATCTGACTTTTTTAAGCTCTTCTAGAGTTGGCATATACTGAATTATATCAAAATATAATCAAATGGCAAATAATTGACATTAACTAATCTTAGTGATAATCTTTATTGAGATTTACTACCAAAAACTCTTTAAAGGAGGAGACTATGTTCTTTGAATGCTTTATAGACGAAGAAGCCAAAAAAGAAGGCGTTTCTTTTTTTGTTATGGGAAGCAACTATAAAAAAGCCAGAGAAAGGGCTGCAATTTTTCTTGAGTACTTTGAAATGCCAACCGAGGATCTTATTATAAGGAGACCAAGAAGTCCTAGGCGATTGCCAAAAAAGAAGCGTAGCAAAATTCTTTCCTGCAGAAGAAGTAATTAATTCAAAGAACATTTTTTGAAAAAACAATGGGCGATTTGAACTTTAAAGCGCCCATTTTTATTTGACAAAAATTATAATAAGTATTATATTATTCTAGAACCCTTAACCATGGAGGTAGAGGTGAAAATTTCATTATTTCGCAGGATACTCCAAATTCAGACAGAATTTAAGCTTGAGCTCATTGCAAAAAAACAGATACATTTTGATTCTCTCATAGAAAAAGGAAATGAATTAAGAATTGAATGGGAGAAACAAATTGCTAGACAAAAACAGTGGAAGGAAAAATGTCTTTCAATAATGTGTCCTGATTGTGAATACGGGCAAACAGAATGCAGATGTCACTGTAAGGCAGACTATGATTTCTTAGTAGAAGAAATTAGGTCTCTCGCTGGAATAAACCCAGTCATAAGACATGGAAGCCCAATTCATGATGAAGACAAGTCATCTGGACCAGTCGGCTACCGTGTTTGCGGAAAAGACAGCTGGGACAATGCTGTGAGAGAATATGAAAACTTATAGAGCGGAAATCCGCTCTTTTTATTTGCTTGAAAAGTAATATTGCAAAACATCATAGGCAACCGGCAAAGTAGCTGCCCTTAACCCTTCAACGCCCTCAATTGTAGTCACAAAAACTATTTCTGGATTTTCATATGGTGCATAGCTTGATGACCATGTATTAAAAAATCCCGATTTATTTGTTTCTACTGTACCTGTTTTTCCTGCTACATCAACAGGTAAATCATTTAACATATAAGAAGACCCATAAGGCATTTTTACTCCATCTCTCATGCCTTCTTGAATTACTTTTATATTTTCTAGGTCAATAGATATTTTTGAATTTATAATTGGCTCAAAACTTTTAATTATTTCTGCGTCTTTACCAGAGCCTTGCACTACTTTTTGAACAACTTGCGGTTGATATAAAGTACCGCCATTGGCAATAGCTGAATATGCTAAGGCAACTTGTAGTGGTGTCACCTGCAAATCAGATTGTCCTATGGACAAGTTGTATGTATCTCCATCCCACCATGATTCTTTTTTTACTTGTTTTTTCCACTCGGGACTTGGCACAAAACCAGCAAATTCTCCGGGTAAATCAATCCCAGTTTTTTGCTCCCATCCATACATATCAAGATAATTTTTTATTCTTGTTGGTCCCAACCCTTTTTGATCTTCATATCCCCCACCAATTGTATAAAAATAAATGTTTGAAGAAACAGCTAATGCTTTTCTCATATCAACTAAACCATGAGGTTTTACTCCTCCAAATCTGTAAGAAATATCTGGATCATTTTGATTTTTAATTAAGATGTATCCTGGATCGTTTATTTGTTTTTCTGGAGAAATTATATTTTCTTGAAGAGCCCCAGAAGCTAAAAACGGCTTTATCGTAGAGCCCGTTGGATATTGAGCGGAAATAGACCTATTGAAAAATGGTTGATTAGGATCGTTTAATAGCTTACTAAATTCATCTTGAGAAACACCCTTGCTAAAAATATTATTGTCGTAGCTTGGATACGATACTAATGCCAAAATGGCACCGTTTTGTGGGTTAATTGCCACAGCTGAACCCTTTTTTGCACCAATATTTTTGATTGATTTTTCTAAGGCGTTATAAACCTCTGTTTGAAAGTCTGAATTAATATTTAAAACTAAGTTATAGCCTTCCTTTGGTTCAGATAAAATTTTGTCTCCCCTTTTGACGCCAATAGCATCTCGAATAACTTCTGTTTTACCGGGAGTCCCTCTTAAATATTTTTCGTAAAACTTTTCAAGCCCCAATTTTCCAATGTAGTCGTTTACTGAATAATCAATTGACGATTCAAGCTCGCTACTACTTATTCTACCGTTATGCCCCAGAACATGTGAGAATATTGGACCCAAGACATAACTTCTTGATGTGTTTTTTTCTATTACGCAGTCAGGTAATTCATTTTTTTTTGTTTCTAGAAATAAAATTGTTTCATGACTTAAATTTTCAGATATTAAAACCTGTGGGCTAACAGATGACTCAATATGGATTTTTAAATCATTTGCATCTTTTTTTAATACTTCTGCCATTACTTTTATTTCACTCTCAAATAAATTTGAATCAGAAAAGTTCCTCTTGTCACAACTTAAGTCATAAGCTGGTGAATTCGAAACAATTTTTTTATAATTATTGTCATAAATTATTCCCCTTTCTGGCCTTATTATGCTTATTTTTCCTTTATTATTTTCAGCTAAAGTAAAAAGCTTATTACCATCAAAAACCTGAAGAAAAAATGTTTTAGTAATCAGTAATCCAGAAATAATAAAAAATAAAGCAAAAATTGAATAAATAATCTTTTCATTAATCTTAACTTCAAATTTTTTCTCTGAAATACCAAGCTCCTGCTCTTTTATGTGAGCAATTTTATCTAAAAAAACCTCATGTGTTTCAATGTCGTAAAAAGCCTCTCTTAATTTGTACTTATTAAGTTTCATTATTAAAGCAGTTTAAGCTGATTTGTATCTTTTTTATAAATTACTAATTTGTAAAGGTAAAATCCAATTCCAGCAAAAATTATATTGTATAATAAACCAATTAAAACCATGTAGCTAAATGAAAATCCAGTATCAAATTTAAAAAAGAATGAAACAAAATATCCAATTAAATGATACAGTATAAAAAATAAAGAAAATATTGCTAGAAAATAATATATAGAAATTTTTTCTTGACCACTTTTTGAGAGGTAGGAAAAAGCTTTCTCTAATCCAAAAATAAGCAGTAATATAATAAATGAAATTCCAAAATAGGAAATAGTTGTTATATCAAGAAAAATACTGCATACAAAAGCCATAAAAATGATTGTCTCATACTTTCCTTTATTTTCAAAAAAAATCACTAAAAAGAATATTATAAACAATAAATTAGGTGTATATCCTGCAATACTAAAATATGGCAATAAGCTAAACTGAAATATTGTTGCAAAAAAAAGTATTAAAACTATTAAAGGGTATTTAAACCACATATGATTTTATGAAACAAAGCGAGTAAAGTCATGTCACTCATTTGACCTGGTAAGTATACCTTGGGAGTCAAATAAGCGACGGGCTTTATTTTACTTTTTATAATTTTCAATTAAAAATAAGTTATCACTATTGCCTATTTCAAAATAATGCTCAACTTTTGCAGTTTGAAATGGCTTTAAATCACTTTTATCTACTGATATAACTTTTCCAATTAACAAGTTTGGTGGGAAAAAACCCTCTAAGCCAGAAGTGACTATTAAATCATCTTGATTAAGATTTAATTCTGCATCAACCAAATCCAAATAAACACTTTGTCTGCCCTTTCCCCTTAATACTCCAAAGATTGTTTTTTCTTCTATGTTTTTTGGTTGCACTTTAACATCAACAGTGCTTTCTTTGGCTGACAATAATAAAACACTCGAGAAATTTTTAAAAACTTTTGTGACTCTTCCATAAACTGACATTTCTTTGGAAATCAAAAGCATCCCCTCTAAAACACCGTCTTCCTGACCTTTATTTATTCCAATTGTGTCATTTTCTAAATTTATTCCATTTATTTTTACAAGCATGAGTGAAAAATTGAGATCTTCTGAATTTTCTACAGCAATACTAGTATCATTAAATTCTTTTATTTTATCTTTTAAAATTGACATCTCGTACATAATTTCCTTATTTTGCCTTTCTAATTCATCGCTTTTTTTTCTTATCTTTTTTGATAATAAAATATTACCAAAAAAATAGTTTAAGCTCTCTCCGGTGCCCATAAAAACGTTGGCTATTGGGCTTGATGATAAATAAAAAAAATTTCTAACTGGCCCAGAAAAAAGATTAAGTAGTGTTATTGAAATAATAAAAACCAGCGACCTTATTAGAATTTTTTGTGAAAAAATAAATTGTTTTTTACTTCTTAAATTCATTGTAATTTTTCACTCTATCAAAAATAGTCTTATCAATCAAATTATGACATTTTAGTAATTATTCAATAGGATTGACATAATCTACTAAGTAAAGTACTATTTTGGTAGCACTTAAAAGGAGGTTTTTATGCTAATCATTGATAAGAATACTGAAAGTAACTTTATGGCTGCGAAGTTACGAATTGATTAAAGCGGGATTTAATAGAAGGCTTGATTTCATTAAGAATAAGCTAGTATATAAGAGATTTTTTAGGGAATTTTCCGTGGACCCAAGTAGTTTCTTGTACTACTTTGACCTAGATGTGATGTTTCCTACACAAAAATGTGTAGACTTAATGAAAGAGTTATATATAGAGCATGATGATATGCACATGATACTGACGATATTTTACTATACTACGGAAGTTAAGGGAAAAATCTTTGATGATTTTTTTAGAGAAAACTAAAACCGACCATAATGGCCGGTCTTTTTTTATATTAATTTCTAGAATTGAGTTCTAGAATTCAATTCTCAAATGCTTTCGAGCTGTTTGTTTTGGAATTTTTAGCGAGGCAAAGAAAAAATTCTGAAGCTTATCCCATGCGATATGTTGAGCGATTTTTGCAAAATCGCAGCAAAAATTACAAACAAAAAGCCGAAACTTTCGGCATTTGTGTATTGAGTTCTATGGTGGCAACTACCTACTCTCGCGTTCATCACACTACCATCGGCCTTGATGTATTTCACTTCCGAGTTCGAAATGGGATCGGGTGGGACAACACCAGTATAATTGCCACCACAAAACTCAATTTGTGGACTAAGTTTACTTTAAAGCAAAATTCTGTATCTTGCAAAAAACTCAATTTTCTGAGTTTATCGAAGGATAAATGATTTATTAGTATTGCTCGGCTGAGTACATTACTGTACTTGCACCTGCAACCTATCAACCCCGTCATCTCCGGGGAATCTATGAGTTCTAATCTTGGAGTTAGTTTCGCGCTTATATGCTTTCAGCGCTTATCTATTCCCAACTTAGCTACCCAGCAATGCTCTTGGCAGAACAACTGGTACACCAGAGGTTGGTTCATTCCGGTCCTCTCGTACTAGGAACAAATCTCCTCAAAACTCCACGCCTGCGGTAGATAGGGACCAACCTGTCTCACGACGGTTTGAACCCAGCTCACGTAACTTTTTAACCGGCGAACAGCCGGACCCTTGGGACCTGCTCCAGCCCCAGGATAAGTTGAGCCGACATCGAGGTGCCGAACAGAGCCGTCGATAAGGACTCTCGGGCTCTACTAGCCTGTTATCCCCGGAGTAGCTTTTGGCTGATGATCTTCGCGTGTTCTATGAAAAACGCGTCGGTTCACTAACTTCTGCTTTCGCAACTGCGCGACATAGCCGTCTTGCAGTAAAGCAGGCTTTTGGGTTTGCCCTATCGGTCCGATTTCCATCCGGACCTAGCCTACCTTTAAACGCCTCCATTACTCTTTAGGAGGCAAATGCCCCATTTAAACTGTCTAGTAAACACTGTCAACACAGTAAAGTGCATTAGATTTATCATTTTCAAAGATGACTGTTTCATTGTCGCCTCCCCTCTAACCGAAATTAGAGCTTCAAAGGCTCGCCACTACACTACGCATTAAAAATGATAAGCCAATATCTACGAACAGTAAAGCTTCCGGGGTCTTTCCGTCTAGCCGCAGGTAACCAGCATCTTCACTGGTATTGCATTTTCACCGGGCGCCTCGTTGAGACAGTTTTCAACTCGTTAAGCCATTCATGCGGGCCGGAACTTACCCGGCAAGGGATTACGCTACCTTTGGACGATTATAGTTATCGCCGACGTTCACTGGTGCTTCATTCAGTGAGCAATAATCTTGCGACCATCACCCCCAAACTTAACATTCCAGCACTGGTCAGGCCTCACCCCCTATACATCCTCTTACGAGTTTAGCAGGGAGCTGTGTTTTTGATAAACAGTCGGTTGAAATACGGTTGTTGCAGCCACTACATCACGCTAGGCGTGATGAAATACGAAATCCGAATTTCGAAATCCGAATTTCGGATTTCGAAATTCGTTATTCGGATTTCTACATCATGCTCAGCATGATGTAGTGGCAGGACATATTGCGAACTTACGTCCACTTGTTTGCCTAGTTCCTTAACGAGGTCTCACCCGTTCACTTTAGCATACTTACGCTTGTCCACCTGTGTCGGTTTGCGGTACGGTTTGAATATGCCACACCCTATATGCCTTTTCTAGACAGCATGTTCGTTTTAATTTCCAGGTCACCCCGAATTTTCTTCACTCCTTCTCGGAGCAAGAACGTGAAATCCATAATCCGTTAAAACTATTTACTGTGCAACATATAAGAAACATATCCAAGTGCTAGAATATTAACTAGCTGTCCATCGGCTACACCATTCGGCTATGCCTTAGGACCGACTAACCCTTGGTTGAATACCATTGCCAAGGAAACCTCGGACTTTCAGTGGTCAGGGCTTTCACCTGACTTGCGGTTACTCAGGCCAACATTCTCACTTCTTTACGCTCCACAGTCGATTACTCTTCTGCTTCGATGCATAAAGAACGCTTCCCTACCAATGATGTTGCACGAATGCAACATCAGTCCATGTCTTCGGTATTAAACTTTAGCCCCGGGAATCTTTGGCGCATCTTACCCCTCTCTCCGCCAGAGGCGGAAAGTTTGGACAGTGAGTTGTTACACACTCTTTAAAAGATAGCTACCTCTAAGCTAACTTCCTGCCTGTCGAGGGCAAAACACCTCCTTCATAACACTTAGTTTAATTTAGGGACCTTAGACGATGATCTGAGCTGTTACTCTTTTGACTATGGAGCTTAGCCCCCACAGTCTAACTGCCTATCCAAAAAATACGGTATTCGGAGTTTAATTCGAAAACCTGGAGAAACTCCAAGGATTTCGATTTAGTCGCTCTACCCCCGTATTCTGACAATAGACGCCAGCCCTAAAGCTGTTTCGGGAAGAACCAGCTATTACGTAACTCGATTAGCTTTTCACTCCTTACCACAAGTCATCCCAAGAAATTGCACGATCTACGGGTTCGGACCTCCCCCCGGCTTTCGCAAGGGTTCATCCTGCTCATGGTAAGCTCGTCACGCTTCGGGTCTTACATTCTTTGTTATATTTCGCGCTTTTAACACTCGCTTTCGCTGTGCCTCCACCCCAGAGGGGCTTAGACAACAAAATATGTAAACTCGTTGGCTCGTTCTGCAAAAAGCACGCAGTCATCCCGATAAATCGGGACTCCTACTCTTTGTAAGCAAATGGTTTCAGGTTCTATTTCACCGGGGTCAACCCCCTACTTTTCACCTTTCCCTCACGGTACTGGTTCACTATTGGTGATATTAAATATTTAGCCTTGGCCGATAGTTCGGCCTGCTTCCTGCCGGGTTATCATTCCCGACAGTACTCAAGAATCATAGCAAAGAGCATGAAATTATTTTATAGTACGGGGCTATTACCCTCTATGGCGCCTCTTTCCAGAGTGCTTCTTTTAATAATTCACCTTTTTGTTCTCTCTCAGCAAACATTATTTGTTTTCCGACTATCCGGAAAACAAATAACGCCCCTGACGCTATAACCTTACAACCCGAATCATAAATGATTCGTTTAGGCTCTTCCCTTTTCGCTCGCCACTACTAGGGGAATAAACGTTGTTCTCTTTTCCTCCGCTTACTGAGATGTTTCACTTCAGCGGGTATGCTCCAAACACCATCACTGGTGCAGGTAATTTCGTATTACCGAAATTGGGTTTCCCCATTCGGAAATCACCGGATCAAAGTCTGCTAGCCGACTCCCCGATGCTTATCGCAGGCACGCCACGTCCTTCATCACTTTAATATCCCGAGGCATCCACCATTTGCATATAACCTATCCTTCGATAAACTCAATTATCGAATTCGTTTTAATTCCATACCGCTTTTTGCGGTCGGCATAGAATTTATCTTGCGTAAGATACAGTTTTTTCTTGTACAGCACGGGTGTGACGTACAAGAGTATGCTTTACCTTCACCTTTTTTTGGTGAAGAATTTTGATTACCTTTATTCTACTAAATAAGACCCATCTTAAAATTAGTAGAATGGCCCTGTTGAATTTCAACTTAGTAAAAAACTCATATATGCCTTTTGGGCATATTTTAACAGGGTTAAAATTTTCAAGCAACTTTCATAATTAGTCCGCGATTAAAAATATTTTTACTTTCAATCGCGGGCTAACTAATTTCAAACAAAAAAATCCGCGTCAAGCGGATCCAACTGATACAAAAATTCAGACAATCATCCGCTTGCTTTATTTTGTTTAGATTTAGTTTGATATAACATTAAGGCCATTCTAATCTATTTAAAAAGCAGTGTCAAGTCCAATTACTAGTTTAATTAAATCTAAAGATTAAACCCATACTTTTAAAGCAAAAGCGCCCCGAAAAACAGGGCGCTTTTAGCATTTATTATTAACTCTTACCTCTGAGTTATTTTATTTCTCATGTCTTTGAGTGCATCAGCTGCTACTTCCTTTCCGCCTAACCCAATCGCAATAGCAATTCCTAATGACAAAGTCCCAACAATACCCCAGACAATTGCCATATATAATGTCTTAATCAAATCGCTTGTAGGTAATAATTGCTCCAGAATCAAGAATATTGTAAATATCCAAATTGACCACTTAATAATCATTGAAGCTAAATGTCCGTACCCCACTTTCATTCTTTCAACTGTAATTCTGACAACCTTTTCAATAATGTCAGAAATTATTACTGCCACAACAAATATTAAAGCAGCAACAACTACGTTTGGTAAGTAATTTAATACTTGAGTTAATACTCCACCAAATTGTGATAACTGAAGAATATCTACAGAAATAAGTAATGAAACTATTACAAAAACCCACTTTACAATAGCTCCAATAAACTCTGATGGATCAACGTCGACATTTGCTCTTTGTAGGGCCTTGTGCCATCCCTCTTTGTCAAAAATTTTATTAAACTTTACTGACTTTAAAATTTCAGAGATTACTCTTCCAACACCAACTGAAATTAAGTATCCAACTACAAAAACTATTACAGCCAACAAAAGTTTTGCAGCAAAACCTATAAACCCTTGCAGAAATGGCTGAATAATTATTAAAAACCATTCGTTATATGTCATTTTTAACATGAAACTTAAAACGTGAAACGTGAAACAATGGTTTTACGCCTCAAATAAAAAGTTTCAAATTTATTTAGTTCGCCCTTAAATTATAAAGTCGACCACGAAAAGAGCGTTGTTAATTCTATTTATCAATTATCCTATTTTTTGCACACACAAATCAATACCTCCTGTGGATAAGTAAGGAAGCACAACGAACACTCATCCCAAGTAAAGCGAAGGATTACCGTATAACTATTTAATATACTGTTCCCAATCTTTAGGTAAATCAATTTTCAAATGAATATCCTTATCTCCAGTAGCTGATTTAAATGATAATCCTGTTGCACAAAGAGCAATGGAATTATTATCTTGCCATTCATCAGTCCCCTTTTTTTGATCCTGTCTGCCGGTAGACAGGTGTTCTTTGTCTCCTAGAATTGGATGACCTAATTCAGCCATTTGAATTCTGATTTGGTGAAACCTTCCGGTTTTGGGTAAAATTTCAAGTAAACTATATTTTCCGTTTGACTTTACCACTTTATAACTTAACTCAGCTGTTCTTGTTTTAGTAGCCTTTTTAACAGCCTCTAAAATTTCCTTATCACTTTTTTTTGCAAATCCTTCAGCAAAAAATGAAACCTTACTCACCTTCTCTTTTAGCTCTCCTTGTTTTTCTTTTAATTCCCCAAAAACAATTGCATTGTAAGTTTTTTGTATGGCGTGGTTGCGAAACTGCTCTGACAACCTTGAGGCTCCTTTAGATGTTTTCGCAAAAACCATAATTCCTGTGACAGGCTTGTCCAGTCTATGAACAAGACCCAAAAAAACATTTCCGGGCTTATTATACTTTTCTTTTAAGTAATTTTTAACTTCGTCAAAAATACTAGGTTTTCCTGTCATATCACCATGACTCAAAACACCCGCTGGTTTTAACACTGCTATTATATGGTTGTCTTCGTATAAAACTTTTAATTCCATTTTAAGTATGATACAGGTAAATTAGAGTACTTTCAATTCCCCTCTCAAAAGAAAGGAGGAGAACGCATGAGGATCAGCTTTTTCAATTACCGCTTGGAATTGAAAAAGGGATCGTCCAATGGCCCATTTCTTAGTGTTAATTGGCCATTGGTTGACCTGCCCGTTGCAGGTTCGAAGTTGGCCTTCGCAGTTTTGCGGAACGGCCAGTCGAGTAAGGAAAGGATTGTCAATTCTGAAGTCTTAGTTGTCCAAGAAAGGGACAACTCCGCCCTAATTTGGGTGGACATGGAGGAGCTGAGTGATGAAGAGTTCGTTGGAAATTGGCGAAACTATTCGCCACCACATTAATTTCGCCTAAACCCCGCAACAATGTTGCGGGGTTGAACATTTAGACTAATAATCTTTTAATCCTTTCTGCTTCCCCTTCTACAACGCTACCGTCATATTCTCCACTGTGACCAGTTGAGCCCTCATATGAAGGCTTTTTTTGGTCCAAGTGTAAGTTAAATGAAAACCCATCACCACTTTCTTTAATATATAAATGAAACCTTGGATAATCTGCTCCGCCCATTTTTCTAATTACGCTAAACTCCCCTGCTTTCTGAAAATAAGCCGGCTGATATCCAATTGTCCTCATAATGTCGTTTATACTTTTATTAATATTAGTAATTGAAAATTCCATATTTTTTATTTTCCCGACGCCAAAGCCGTAAAGGATCCGCGTATGAATTTAATCACATTAAATTTATCGGGACAAATTGCATTTTTAGTTTGATTATTCGTTAATTGATTTTTTTATTATTCCTTTAATTCTATTGGTCTCCACTTTTATTTCATTACTACTATATATATCAAGTTTATCCAGTAAGCTTTCTCTCAAAGTTTCTTTTTGGTCAATATGAAGTCTAAATAAAATTGAGCCATTTTTACGCTCACCATATAGATGGAATTTTGGATAAGAGATACTTCCCGACTGCCTCAACATAGAACAAATACCTTTTTCGTGAAACTTAATTTCACTATACCCAATTAATTTTGCAATATCAGTAATACTCATCTGTGTTTTAATACTGAATTCCATAGTTGCTAAAAATTTTACTTTATGATACTATTTTTTCAGCACAAGAACAAGTTCTCTAGTCTCGCCAAGGGAGCGACATATGTACTATCTGATTATGGTAAAGCCTTCAGAAATTTTTGATGGAGCTGAATGCGTTAGTCTGGAATTTGAGATATCTCGCAACAATCTAGAAGCAATCAAACAGTCTGAGAAAATTGCCTCTGAAGTAAAATTTAAGATGCCTAATGGTCAAACCTGCAAAGGAGCTCCCGTGGCTCTTAGAGAATGGGGCGGAAACGACCCTCAACCTACAATTATTAAACAGTGGTAATATTTTATAATCTCGTACGCCCAATGCGAGATTTTTTTTGACAAAGTTTCCTCCATAGAATAACGTATAAACAGCACTTAAACAACAAATTTAACAAAAAGAAAAGGAGTTTACAGTGAAAGCATTTCTTAGTTTCATGATATTGCTCCTATTAATAACAGGAATAATACTTACAACTATGCTATTGATCTTACACTCAAGCCCTGCCGAGGGAGCATGGTTGGCGACTATCGCCTATCTCATACTTGGCACAATATTCACTGTGCCAAACCTTTTTCCGCAGACACACCACCCGGACTGTTACTTTGACCTTCAGGAGGACTGGCAATGAAAAATGAAGAGATTGTCGCGAGAGTAAGAGCTTTGGTCAAAAGCTATAATGAAGCATACGAGGGTCTTTTCACAAGATTTGAACCAAATTACAGTAAAATAAGGAAAGAGAAGTTAAAACTTCAAGCAGAACTTACCACCGAACTTCGCAAAATTCTCTCTTTGCAATAGTCTATATCCCCAGCTCGCCGCTGTGGGATTCTTTATTGACAAATTATTTATTTTGTAATATTGTATTATCTAGAACCTTCAATAAAGGAGAGTGTTATGAAGTACAGACTTCTCTATCAAATCTGGAGCTATGATGTGGTGACGGGGATGAGATACAGAGAAGAGCAATTAGAGGCACCAGATGACGAAATGGCCAAAACCCTTCTTTCTCAATTCTCTTTTAACCTAAAAGAGAGAGTTCATAGACTGCAAATCAAAGCATTTTTCATTAGAGAATTATTTCAGGCAGGCGAGCACCCGGATGAAGATCGGCTCGTGATACGACTAGATACTGCCTCTACCTGGACGCCTTGAGTTTTTTGCCAGTTGCCCCAGCATCTGGTTTTTTATTTACTTGATAATTATAATTTTTTATTATATCCTACAACCAGCACAAAGGAGGAATTATTAATGGAAGACTATGAATGGGAATACTGTGTTTTTTCTCATAATGCTCAAAGCCGAGAAATCTATGATTTCACTGCCGAAGATGATAATAAAGCAGTCTGCATAGTAAGAGGAAAGAAAAGAGATATGGAAAGAATTTACAGGAAAGTTAAACACGTTGGACTATTCCGAAAGTTAAAGATTATCAATGTAAGCTTCTTTAACTAAGACACGTATATGTGTCTTTTTTTATCCGTGTTTAAACTCTATTACATCACCATCGCGAACCACATACTCCCTTCCTTCGGTTCTAATTTTTCCTGTCTCACGAGCTTTGGCGTAACTTCCTGCTTTTAGTAAATCTTCCCAAAAAATAACTTCAGCTTTTACAAATTTTTGCTCAAAGTCACTATGAATTACACCGGCAGCTTGCGGAGCTTTGTCCCCCTTATGAATTGTCCAAGCACGCGTTTCATCTTCTCCTGTGGTCAAAAATGTTTGTAGTCCCAATAGTTCGTACGATTTTTTAATTAAAATATCTGTCCCTGATAATTCAGGCAAACCTAATTCAATTCTTTCTTGTCTAGACAAGTTATCTGCATCAACTTCAGTCCCCACATCAACAATAACATAGTTTTTTAGAGTGTTTTTAAGTTCATCACCTACTTCTTCTGGCTTTCCATTTAATAAATATAGTCTTGGCTTAAATGTTAAAAGTTGAAAGTTTTTCAAAATCTCTATTTCATCATCTGACCATTCTTGATCAACTAATATTTTTTGTTGACTTAAAAATTCTTTAGCTTTTATTAAGACAGCATGCTCTTTAATCCCCTCTTTCTTTCCGGCACGCAAATCTCCTGATAAACCATCAATTCTTTTATCAACGGTTTCTAAATCTTTTAAAATGAGCTCCACATCTAAAATTTCTTTATCTCTTAGAGGATTCACATCATTTTGAGTATTAATAATATCTGAATTACCAAATACTCGTAAAACATAAACAATAGCATCTGTTTCTCTAATATTTGCCAAAAACTTATTTCCCAACCCCTCTCCTTCAGATGCACCTTTTACTAAGCCGGCAATATCAACAAAGTCTACGGTGGCATATATTTTTTTTGCAGATTTTGAAAAATCTGATAACTTATGCACTCTTTCATCTGGAACCAAAACAACCCCAACAGAGGGGTCAATTGTGGCAAACGGATAATTTGCAATCAGTACCTGTTTTTTAGTTAATGTTTTAAATAGTGTGGATTTACCAACATTCGGTAACCCAACTATTCCTATTGATAAACTCACTTTTTGAATAATACAGTATTTTTAAGCAAAATAAAAGTCCCGACGAGATGTCGAGACATTATTGCTATCCTTTTTTGTGTTTTCCATTTTTACCATTTTTTGGCAGAAGTGGCTTTTGCCATTCCGGTGGTCTTCCGGTTTCGTTCATATATTTTAGAAGATTTTCAAGGGGAATTCTTCTGAATGTTCCAACCATGTATCCCTTTATATTGCCTCTATCAAATTCTCTGATAATGGTTTGTTGAGAGCACCTACAAATTTTAGCTGCCTCTGCGGTTGAAAAAATATCTGGATAGTTTTTCATTTCCACACCTCCAAATCTGGTAATACTCACGACGCAATAATAAAGAAAATTTCTGCACTATTGCGTCGTGGGTAAATTTTAATGAACTATACCGGCAAGACTGGGCGTAATTTTTTTCTGTATTTTAATATACAATTATTGCAACAGATAACTTTTTTTGATGGCCTCATTGAGTCATCATTATAAAAGTCTTCTGACTTTTTATTGCAGTATCTGCACTTTCCTACTATTTCCCTTTTTACATTTTCAACAACAGAAGTCAACATTCTGTTATCAAAAACAAACAAACTTCCCTTAAAATGTTTCCCAGGAAATTTTTTAATATAGGTATGTATTCCGTCTTTTAGTTGATATAGGTTTTTAAAACCCCTGTCTTTTAGTAAGACAGTTGCCTTTTCGCATCTAATTCCACCTGTACATACTGCCACCACCTTCTTGTCCTTTAAATTATCTAATTTTCTTAACTTGGCAGGTAAATCTCTAAATTTTCTCAAATTTGGATTAACAGTATTTTCAAAATAACCAGCATCAATTTCAAAATCATTTCTTAAATCAAGTACCACAAAATCTTCCTTTTTTTCATACATTTTATCAAGCTGTGTAGCAGTAACCACTGGAGCTGTATCCCTCTTAATATTTAAAGAGCCGACTCCTAATGTAACTACCTCTTCTCTTACTTTTACTTTTAATTTGCCGAATGCATTGCCATTTCCTTTACTCTCCTTGAAAACAACATCTTTAAAAACTTTTTGCTCACGCAATTTTTTAATGTATAATTTAACATTTTTAGTAGTCCCCTCAAGGGTTGCATTAACCCCCTCTTTAGCAATAAGCATTCTGCCTGTTAAACCAAAAGACTCAGCAATTTTTCTTTGTTTTATTTTAAAAGAATCCGGATTTTTTATCGGAGTAAATTTATAAAATAGTATAATGTTGTACTTATTACCTTTCATATTTGGTCTAAAAAAAAGTGGTGGACCTGACTGGACTCGAACCAGCAACCTCCTCATTGCAAATGAGGCGCTCTAGCCAATTGAGCTACAGGCCCATATGTTTGATATTATATCAAACTTTATTTAATTTCCAATACCTCATACTACTTTTAATATTTTGATTTTTACCTTTTTTCCCTTAACTTCGTAGCCAAATTCCTCGTCAACTTTCCTTCCTATTAATTTTCCTCCTAATGGCGACTGGTAAGAAATTTTGTTTTTTAAAATATCTGCTTCAGTTGGACCAACAAGACTATAAACTTCTTCCTTTCCATCAAATAAAATTTTGACTTCAGAACCAACCTGTATGACTCCCCCTTCTTTTTTCTCAACAACAATAGCATCGTTAATAGCATTTTCTAACTGCTCAATTCTTCCAAGCAAATAAGACTTTGCATTTCTTGCATCATGATAGGCTGCGTTTTCTTTTAAGTCACCAAAAGCGGCCGCTTCAGCTATTAGCTTTACAATTCTTCTCATTTCTGTGGTTTTTAAATCCTTTAACTCGTCTTTTAACTTTTTTAGTCCGTCTTTAGTAAAATATTGTACCATTGAAGTCATGGAGGCAGGTCGCTCGCCCTTACCGCCCTCGCCCTACTAAGGCTAGCTCTACGGTTCTGGTCTCGCTCTTTCAAAACCCTCTGTTTTGAATTATTTCCTACACGGGGAAACCGAATTTTCCCCGACCCCCCCTCCAGTTGTATTAATTTTAAGTAATCGTACAGTTATACTATCAAAATTCTTAAAAATTTCAAGTAAAAGAAAAGTCACTCACGAGCGTAAGTGACTCAAGAAAAATGCCAGATAACTAAGGTGTCCGGTTGCCCATGAAGCTGGCCGTCACCATTCGGCCGAGGAGGTAGCAACCGTCGGTTTCAACCAAAGTTATCTGGCAATATTTTAGTGAAAAGCTGAGCAGTCAATCACCGTTCCAGACGAGACAACGAGTCTCAGTCAACAACTGACTGCTCAGCAAAAGAGCAAAGTGCTAGACAGCTAGCAGATGTCAATGCGGATTTTTGAACCCAGCGCAGTTCTGACCTACGCAGTCAAAACCTTGATTCAAAAATATACAATGACGGCTTGTGGCTCCCCATTTGACCCAACAAGCCAAACCTGTTAACTGTCTAGCGAACTAGACAATCAATGAATTCCACGCAACCCGCCGAGGTTATAAGAATTCATCAACTGTCCAGAAAATTACTTACTAATTTTAGTAAACAATTTACTAGACAGTCTCATTAACCAAATTAATTTAAATTAGTTTCTTTAAGTTGCTTCGAATAGTTGGTTTTTTTGTCGAAACCAGCAAAAACGCATATCTATTGAAAGAGATTATTAATTCTTCGCAAAAGCTTCGACCGGCTTGCGCCAGGCGCCTTAGCGAAAAATATTTCTCTCGCAATATAGTCAACGCTCAATATCTTGGTAAAACCAAAATATTTAAAAAAATGATCCACGAGCAGCTTCCGCTACCCGTGCCTTGTTACGACTTAGTCCCTCTCATTGAGCCTACCTTGATCCCACTTGCGTGGAGCTTCGGGTATTCCCAACTCGCTTGACTTGACGGGCGGTGAGTACAAGACTCAGGAACGTATTCATCGCCACGTAGCTGATTGGCGATTACTAGCAATTCCAACTTCATGAGGGCGAGTTTCAGCCCTCAATCCGAACTGGGACCGGCTTTGGTGGGATTATCCTCCGTCTTGCGACTTCAGTACCCATTGTACCGGCCATTGTACCACGTGTGCAGCCCTAGGCATCAAGGGCCATGCTGATTTGGCGTCATCCTCGCCTTCCTCCCAATTATCTCGGGCAGTCCCCTGTGACATATAAAACACAGGGCAAGGGTTGCGTTCGTTACCCGAATTAACGGTACGTCTCAAGACACGAACTGACGACAACCATGCAGCACCTGCCCAACTGTCTTGCGAAGTTCTACTTTCATAGAATTGTCAGTTGGGTTTCTAGCCTAGGTAAGGTTCTCCGGTTGTTGTCGAATTAAGCCACATGGTCCACTGCTTGTGTGAGTCCCCGTCTATTCCTTTGAGTTTTAAACTTGCGTTCGTACTTCCCAGGCGGATAACTTAACGCGTTAGCTTCGCCACTGGCAGGGTCGACACTGCCAATAGCCAGTTATCATCGTTTACGGCGTGGACTACAAGGGTATCTAATCCTTTTTGCTCCCCACGCTTTCGTCCCTCAGTGTCAGGGTCGCCCCAGCTAACTGCCTTCGCTTTTGGTATTCCCGATGAGATCAACGGATTTCACCCCTACTCCATCGGTTCTGTTAGCCTCTAACGCCCTCTTAGTCTGGCAGTATTCAAAACAGCTCAAAGGTTAAGCCGATGAGGTTTAATCTTGAACTTACCAAACCACCTACGGACCCTTTACGCCCAATAAATCCGGGTAACGCTTGGGGTCTCTGTATTACCGCTACTGCTGGCACAGAGTTAGTAACCCCTTATTCATCTGGTACTCTCAATAATTTGCTCCCAAATAAAAGAAGTTTACACCCCTAAGGGCTTCATCCTTCACGTAACGTCGCTCCATCAGACTTTCGTCCATTGTGGAAGATTCTCGACTGCAGCCTCCCGTAGGAGTGTGAGCCGTGTCGCAGTCTCACTCTTGGGGGTCGCGCTCTCACGCCCCCTACCCGTCATTGCCTTGGTGGGCCATTACCCCGCCAACAAGCTGATAGGCCGCGGACCATTCATAAAGCGGCTTGCGCCTTTACTCTTGCGAGACTATGGGAAATTACCCCGTCTTTCGACGAGCTGTGCCCCACTTTACGGTATGTATCCACGTGTTACTAAGCCGTTCGCCGGTGCCCTTGCGGGCCCCTTGACTTGCATGCCGGTATCCACGTTACCAGCGTTCACCCTGAGCTAGGATCAAACTCTCAAAATTTCATGCCAGTTAGAGTACTGGCAGACTTATTCGAAACAACTTAAAAAAACTAATATCCCCAACATTGGGATGGTTGTGTACCAAGTTGGGATTCAGAATAAGTTTTTAATGTTCGTTTTCAACGGACCAACCTTTGGTACGCCAAGTGAAAAAAACACCCGCGAAGACCTACAAACTTTGTAAACCTTCGCGGATATTTTTAAAACAATATATTTTAAAAATGTTTGCCTTTTATTTTGTTTAATTGTATTACTCTCCTCTCCCATTCTATTCTAAATAATCTGAATGTCAATAGCCTAATCCTTGGAGCCAGCTAAGGGATTCGAACCCCCGACCTACTGTTTACAAAACAGTTGCTCTACCGCTGAGCTAAGCTGGCAAAATATAATTTTTAAAGACAATCAGTTTAGCGAAGCTGTAGAGGAACTCTACCGATCGCTGATGTTCATTAATTTTTGTAAAAATTAATGAAGGCGACATAAGCTGGCAAAATATAATTTTAAATATACGGCGTGTGATACAAGTTAAAAATATGCCCTACTTTTTTCTTTTTTTCTTACTGTCTAATTGCTGGGCATTTTTTCTTATTCCATGAAGCAAACCATCAATTTTAGTTTCAGTTTTTAAAATCCAAATCTTTGCTTTAGAAAGTATCTTGTGTAAAAAAATCTGCTTTTCAAAAAAATCAAAGTGAATGTCCTTAATTCTTTTTTCTAATTTTTTAAGAGTCTTTGGTTTTTTAAAACCATGATGACCATTTTTGGGTAAGTTAACCAAAACCGGTATTTTTTTATAAAGTAGAAATAGTAAAACTCCAGAAGAAACTATAAAAATTATTAAAGAAATAAGTTGTATCATATTTCAAATCTTGAAAATCTCTTAACTTCTATATTTTCTCCAATTTTTGAAATAGCTTCTTCAATTAAATTATTAATAGTTTTTGAGTCGTCTTTTACCCAAGGTTGATTTAATAAAGAAATTGATTCTTTGTATTTATTTATTTTTCCCTCAAGAATTTGCTTTAATATATCTTCTGGTTTTCCTGAATCTTTTAACTGCTCTTCGTATATTTTTGTTTCACCATCAACAATTTCAGCAGGGATTTCTGAATCTTTTACATACAAAGGCTTCATTGCTACAATTTGCAAACAAATCTCATGAGCTAACTTTTTAAAGTCAGGCGACTTTGCAACAAAGTCAGTTTCACATCTTATGTCAAGCAAAACACCTGCTTTTGAATTGGGGTGAATATATGTTTCAATAATACCCTGACTTGCCTGTCTGGAAGTCTTTTTTCCAGCAATGTTTTTACCCCAAGTTTTTAGAATTTCTTTTGCTTTCTCTAAATCACCTTGGGCTTGTTCTAAAGCCTTTTTTATCTCATTTGGAGATGCTCCTGTTTCTTCTCGAAGTTTTTTTATATCTTCAATATTTACCACCGTAGGATTTAGGATTTAAGATTTAGGATTTAGGGAATTTACTACACCCTACACCCTATCTCCTACACCCTTGAATTTAAAATTGTTTCTTTGACACTCTCTAAAACATATTCGATTGACGAGATTGCGTCATCGTTTGCAGGAATAATGTAATCAGCAATATCTGGATTAATATTAGTATCTACAACTCCAATAATCTTAATCCCCTTCTTCTTTGCTTCTTTTGCTGCTGTTAAATCCTTTTTTAAATCTAAAATAAATATTGCATCAGGCAATTTTCTCAATCTTTTTATACCTTCAAACTTAATCTTAAGCGTTTCTAATTCTTTGTCAAAATTTAATCTTTCTTTTTTTGTATATTTTTCCAAAGCATTCCTTGCTTTTTTGTCTTCTAAGTCTAGGAAATAGTCAATTCTTTTCGTTAAAGTTTCAAAATTTGTCAAAGTCCCTCCAAGCCATCTTTCAACAACATATGGCATATTACAATCTTGAGCTGTTTTTTTAACTGATTCTTTTGCTTGAATTTTTGTTCCTACAAATAAAATTGTTTTGTTTTCTTTAACTAAGCTCGCAATAAATTTTAAAGAAGACTCAAATTCCTTAATAGACTTTTCCAAATCAATTAAATGAACATTGTTTTTAACGCCAGATACAAAAGGCTTCATTTTAGGATGAAGCTTTGAAACAGTGTGGCCAAAGTTAACTCCAGCCTTTATCATTTCTTCAATATTTAGTTTGACGTCGTTACTCATAATTATATTTAAAACTTAAATGATACTATTTTGATTTTCTCTCTCTAGTTTTCTTTTCTTTTTTTGGCTCATCAGACTTTTTTGCCAATTTATCTTTAAATTTCTGAACTCTTCCCACCTTGTCTAATACCTTTTCCTTTCCAGTATAAAAAGGATGACATTTTGAGCAAATTTCAGTTTCAATGAATTCTTTTGTAGAGCCAGTAAAAAACGTGTTGCCACAGGCACACTTAACAGATGCTTTCGCAAAGTATTTAGGATGGATATCTGTTTTCATAAGATGTATGTTAGCAAACTTTTAAAATAATATCAATACCTCTTAGCCTTATATTAAAAAAGACGGCTATTTTTCATAACCGCCTATTAATTATCCCTCGTTTCCAGCTATTAATTTTGGTTTCCATGGAAGATTTGGTTTCCAAAGCCTCCAATCGCGAAACCGAGGGTGATTATTCCTAATTTCCCTATATCGTTCAACTACTTCCTTGTCATCCTCGCCTTTTATAATAACCTTTGAATTCTTACCACCATCATCGGTATAGCAAAGTTCGTAATAAGTCATTACTACCTCCCTTACATTCCTTGACGATATACAAGAGAGTCATCAGATCGCTGATACGTTCGTCGCTCAACAACAATACCGTTGATTTTTTTTCAACAGTATAATATTGTTCAGACCAACGACGTTGCACTGCCTCTATCTTAATGCGCTTTAGTTGCTCTTCCTGCTGATGTTCGTGCTTGAGAAATCGCCTCCAAGCTTCAAGACGATTGACTTTGCGACTATACTTAGAAAGTCGCTTAAAGAATGATTCAAACTTAAAACGCAACATAAGCATCTTCCCTAACCTCTTTTTTATTATATTTTCCCTCCTGCTGTTTTTCAAGATTTTCTTGGCCATCTCAACCTCCTTATTTTGCTATCAAGGTACTGTTTTAAAAACTAAATTCTTATGGTATATTACTACAATGGAAATAGAAAAACAATCAGTAATTGTAGAAATAAGAGCTGGCACCGGCGGAGATGAAGCCGGGCTTTTTGCGCGTGATTTATATAGGATGTATACAAAGTATGCTACCAGCCAAGGATGGGGGCAAAAAGTGCTGGATTCTAATATGTCTGACATTGGAGGATATAAAGAAATTATTTTTGAGTTAAAGGGAGAGGAAGCTTATGATCAGCTTCAGTATGAGGGCGGAGTACATCGCGTTCAAAGAATTCCCAAAACAGAAAAACAGGGACGTGTACATACTTCAACGGTGACAGTGGCTGTAATGAAAAAACCTCAAAGGACAGAATTTTCAATAAACCCAGCTGACATTCAAATGGATACTTACAGGGCTTCAGGAGCCGGCGGACAGTATGTAAATAAGACCGAATCAGCTGTTAGGCTTACTCACAAGCCAACAGGAGTTGTAGTGACTTCTCAGTCTGAAAGATCTCAACTTCAAAATCGAGAAAACGCCATGCAATTAATGGCTGCTAGAATCTTGCAAGCTCAAGAGGAAGCAGACTTATCAAGTTTATCAGAAGAAAGACGCGCACAAATTGGATGGGCAAAAAGATCAGAAAAAACTCGGACATATAATTATCCGCAAAACAGAATTACCGATCACCGAATTGGAAAATCGTGGCATAATCTTGAAAAAATTGTTGAAGGAGATTTAAGCCCCATCATCAAAGCATTTAAAAAAGGAAAAGAAGAATAAAAATCCGCCAGTTGGCGGATTTTTTGTAAAGAAATAGACTCGTGAAGCTGTTCACGAGTCTTTTCCAACTTAAGCAGTTGGCGCTTTCTCCTCGGTTCTATTACTCGCGACCGAAAATTTGTTGATTGTACGAGGCCAGACTCCAAGTCCGGCCTTCAAAGAACTGCCCCTTTTGTCGGGGTCGAGGATCGGCAATATGGTCGCCGATTGCCTTGGCCGCAATAGTGCAGCCAGCGGCCGCTTCTTAGCGCGCTCTGTCAATTGATACACGGGGTGAATTGGCTGCTCCTTGCCTTTCATAAACGCGACACAAGCAAAAAGACGCTCTCGAGAGCGCCTTTTTTATAATATTATCCCTATCCCCCAATGGCCTTGATATCGGCTTCGTATTGAGATGCAAACTTTAGTACAGAATTTGCGTAAGCCCTGCATTCATATCTTCCATAATTTCCGCCACAGTAATACTTTGCTGCAGCAACAGATTCAGAGCTTCCCGCTCCATTATCTTTTAATAACAATCCTGAAGCTAAAAACGCATCTCTAATATTCCAAGGGTTTGCCGTTCTTCCTGTAATATCAGTCACTTTGATTGTATAAGCGCTCCATGTTGAGGCAATAAACTGCGCCGGACCCATTGCCCCACCCCAGCCATAAGGTGTCCCATTGCTTGTGTATAGTGGAATCCAGCATGACACAGGGGTTTCCTTTGTTTTCATTCCCAAACTTTCGGTTAAAGAAATAAATCCCTGAATTGATTTTGGATTCATTACTCTTTTTTTTGCGACACCCTGAAGGTTTGTACCGTTTCCAGTGTCAAAATCAGTTAAATAACATTGCCCTACATTTCTTCCAAGACTTGACTCTTGGGTTAATATGGCCAACAAGAAAGCGGGCCTAACCCCCGTGACACTTGAAACATACTTTGCAATTTCTAGCGCTTCTCCAAATGTTGGGGCCTGAGAAACTCCAATCAACTCAAAGATTCTAGCCTTAATAGAGGCTGCGTTTTTATCTGCCTCTGCTTTTTCTCTTTGCTGTTGCTGATATTGAGCTTCTGTTAACTTTAAAAGACTGTCTTGTTGCTGTTTGTTTTTTTCGTTTTGCTGTTTTTGTAAATTCTGAACCTGAATAGTTTTTTGCACTTGACCCTTTTCAGTGTCTATTTTTACTTTTTGCGTTTCCAGGTAATTCTTCAAATTTGTAGTACTATCAATTAAAGCACTAATTTTTGCATTTAAAGATTCTAGATAAGCTAAGTTACTAAAAAAGTCTGACAAATTTCCCTCAAGCAAAATAACAAATGAAGATTTTTTATCTTGCTCGTAAATAGATCTTAATATAGCTATAATTTGTTCTTGAGCCTCGCTAATCTCAAAAGAGGTCTTATCAATTGATTTTTGAGTATCGTTAATTTGCAAACTCAAGTCCTTTACCAAGAGAGTTCCCTGACTTATTTGATAATCTAAACCAGATATCTTCTTCTTTAACGAAGAAATTTCATTTTGTAGAGTATTTTTTTGTTGTTGAGTTTTAGACAAATCATTTGCAATTAGAGCAGATTGCTGGTCATAATAATCTGCGCACTTTTCAAGCTTTGCCCTACACTCTGATGAGCTAATGTCTTTACAAGTATTTTCGTCTTGTGTAATCTGTTCACACATCACAGATAAATCATCTGCAAAAACTTTATCTGTTTTAATGAAAACAAAAACAGGAACCAGAAAAGCTAAAAGTAATGAAATAAATGATTTTCGCATCTCTTAAAATTTAAACTATACTCCCATTATATTTTAATACAACAAAAAAGCAACCTTATTTCATAAAGTTGCTTTTTAAACTTTTAAAACTGTTATTTAATTTCTTCAACCACATCTTCCTCCTTCTTTTCCTTTACAACCTTCTCAACATCTTCCACATTTTCTGTAATTTCTGCCGACAATTCTTCTTCAACTTTCTGAGGAGGCAAAACCGCCACAATTATTTCTTCAGGGTTCTTTAAAACCTCTACATCTTTTGGTAGTTTTAGGTCTTTTACCAAAATATGGTCATCAAAAGTTTTAAGAGACTCAACATTAACCAAAATTTCGTGAGGCAAATTTTGAGGTAAAGCTTTTACCACAATTTCTAGCATGTTTTTTACCAAAGTCCCACCTAAGTCCTTTTCAGCTAGAGCCACTCCCTCAAATACAATAGGAATTGCAACTTCAACAGTTTCTTTTAAGTTTGGCTGAAAAAAGTCTATGTGAATAAAATCTCCAGTTATTGGATCTTTTTGAATATTGTGAACCAAAACAGTCCTTTTATCTTTAGTTCCATATAGGTCAATTTCAATCAAAGAGCTTTCTCCAGCTAACTTATAAACTTTTTTAAAATCCTTTTCATCAATTTCAATAATGTCGTTTTTCTTTAAATTGTGTCCATAGACAACAGCAGGGATTTTTCCTACTCCCCTAATTGAATTGGTTTTCTTTCCCAACTCACTTCTTGTTTTTGCTAATAATGAAATCATGATTATATGCGAATCTATAGATTAATATGAAAAGTATAACAGATAATATGATTTTTTGCAACTCCTATGCTGCGACCGGTGTGGGGGGTGTGGTGAGTGCTGCTGCCAGCAATGGCAGGAGCATGAGGCCACTTAAAGAATTCAACGCAGTTCACAAACCACAAACTGCGTCAACAAAAAAGTGGATTACATATAAGCCCACGGATGGTACCGCGGGCTTTTTTCATGCAAAAAATTAGGCTTTGCCTTCACTCCCAAAGAGCTTAATTTTCTCTTCAATCACCTTCTGCACCTCATTAATTGAGTTTTGCAGGTATTTATATGGAGTTATTTGATCTTTATTGGCATCCAGCGTATTTCTGAGTGTTTTGGTATAAGCCAGCCTCGTTTCTGTATTAATATTTATTTTTACAATTCCCAGTTTTATCCCCTCCTTAATGTCTTCTTCTGGGGTGCCTGATCCTCCGTGCAATACCATGGCAATTCCCACATTTTCTTTCAAATCTTTTAACCTATCAAGTTTTAAATGAGGTGAGACGCCGCTGGCATCAATTCCGTGAAAAGTTCCGATAGAAACCGCCATAACATCAATATGGGCTTTTTTTAAATACTCCTTTGCCTCATCCACCTTGGTTAAATCTTCTTCTTTAATTTGAAACTTTTCTGTGTACAGTTTTGAAGCATCAGTCCCAAACCTGCCGACTTCACCTTCAACGACGATCCCCTTCCACTTCCCAAAGGCAACAACTTCTACGCTTTTTTTAATGTTCTCATCTAAAGGAAGCTTTGAGCCGTCAAAGTGAATCATGTCGTATCCTGCAGCTACCGCCTCCTTTAAATAGTCCACCGATTTTCCGTGATCTAAATTCAAAAAAATTGGCACTCCCGTTTTCTTTCTCAAAGCATCTCTCATGGCCACTGCCTCTTGTAAACCAACAAATTTGGCTTCACCTTCTGAAGTCCCCAAAATAATTGGAGATTTCATATTTTGAGCCGCTTGAACAATCCCCCTTACCTGAGACCAATCAGAAAAGTTAAACTGCCCAATCGCCCACCCCTCTTTATACGCTTTGTCTAAATAATATTTTAAATTTTTCATAAATTATTTCACCAGACAAATATTATTGTCGCACTCTTCCCTTAAAACTTCTACCCTCGTAAAATTTTCTCCTTTTTTAAGTAGGCCATTTTTTGCGCCTATTTGACTTATACATTCTTCTGAATTTGCCATTCCAAGCTGAATTGCATATTCAATATCTCCCTTACTATGAATAAAACCAGACACAAATCCTGCCCCAAAAGCATCTCCTGCTCCCGTAGTATCAACCACCTCTCTTTTTTCATTCGGCTTTGCTTTGAAAATTTGCTTGCCATCTGAAACTACCACACCTTCGCCTCCTTTTGTCATTACAGCAATACCGGGACAAATTTCATCTATTTTTCTAAAAATATCAGCCTCTCTATTAAATGTAATTTTTGTTAAAAAACTTGCTTCTTCTTGATTTAAAATTAAAATATCAATTTTTTTTGCAATATCGTAAAAATGTGGTAATGAAAGTTGTGCCATGCCGGGATTTGCAGCAATTTTTATTTTGTTTTTACTTGCAAAATCAACAATTTCTTCAAAAGCTTTACACATTTGACCAGACAAAGGCGCTAAATAAAACCACTTTGCTTTTAGTTTGCCAAAATTAATTCCATTTTTACTTAAAACTTCAGAGGCTCCCCTGTAAGCTAAAATTGTTCTTTCTTTATTTGAATCTAAAATAACTATTGAATGGTTTGTTGGCTTTTCGTTGCTTTTTTGAATAAGACCTGTGTTAATTTTTAAGTTTTTTAATTCTTTAATAATTTCCTGGCTAGCTAAATCCTCTCCTAGGCCACCAAAAAACGCTGTTTTAAAGCCTTGTTTGGCAAAAGTTGCAGAAGTATTGGTACCACCCCCTCCACTCATAAAATTTATTTGCTCAACATCAATTTTAGATCCCAATGGAAAACAAACTCCAGTGCTTTCTATATTTTCAGTAGAACTATTAGAGCCTGCGGGATTATATTTCAAAACAGTTAAGTTTTTAGGCTTTACAATTATGTCCCTTGTAGCTGAACCAAAGGTTATAATGTCGTACATATGAAAATTATTCTAATTAAACTAAATACTCTGATTAGGCATTTTTTTCTTTTCTTTTTCTGAAATCATTAACATCGTCTTTATAATTGAGTCTGGGTTTAATGAAATTGACTCTATTCCGGTATTTACTAAAAATTCAGCAAAATTTGGAAAGTCGCTTGGCCCTTGTCCGCATATTCCAGAGTACTTTCCTTTTTCTTTACAAATTTTGACTGCTTGTTCAATTAATTTTTTCACGGCTTCATTTTTTTCATTTCCAATACTAGCAATTTCAGAATTATCTCGGTCTAATCCCAAAGTTAATTGAGTTAAATCGTTGGACCCTATTGAAAAACCGTCAAAAATTTCTAGAAATTCTTCTGCTAAAATTACGTTTGACGGAATTTCACACATGACAAATACCTTCAATCCCCTTTGTCCCTTTTCTAGACCAGCCTCCTTCATAATTTTTAAAACCTTCTCTCCTTCTTCAACTGTTCTGCAAAATGGAACCATTACTTGCACATTATCAATTCCAAATTCCTCTCTTACTTTTTTAATTGCCTTACATTCTAAAATAAAAGCTTCCTTAAATTTTTCATCATAATATCTAGATGCTCCTCTAAAACCAATCATGGGATTTCTTTCTTCATCTGATTCATATAAATGACCTCCCAAAAGTTCTCTATATTCGTTTGTTTTAAAGTCAGAAAACCTTACAATAACTTGCTTTGGATAAAAGGCCGCTCCAATTTTTCCAACTCCCTCTGCTAATTTATCAACATAAAAATCAACCTTATTGCTGTATCCTAGGGTTAACTTATCAATTTGTTTCTTTAAACTACTTGGGAGTTTTTTATAATTAATTAAAGCGTTTGGATGGATTTTAATGGTATTTGCAATAATTAATTCCTCACGAGCCAACCCAACACCATCATTTGGTATAAAACTTAGATTAAACGCCTGACTTGGATCAGCCAAATTCATTTCTATTTTTATTTTTGGTTTTTCTACTTTTGAAATATCAGTTTTTTTTACCTCAAACTTAATTAAGCCTTCGTAAGCTAGTCCCTCTTCACCCCCAGAACAATCAACTGTGATTTCTTTGCCGGTTTTAATTGTTTTTGTAGCGTTATCTGTCCCAACAATACATGGAATTCCTAATTCCCTTGAAACAATTGCTGCGTGGGCTGTCCTACCCCCTTGATCTGTAATAATAGCCGAAGCCAATTTCATTGCTGGTACCCAATCTGGGTCGGTCATGCCGGTAACCAAAATTTCTCCTTTTTTAAACTTGTTAATATCTTTTGCAGACATTATTTTATTTGCCTTTCCAGAGCCAATCTTACTTCCAACACTCATACCACCAGCCAAAACCTTCAACTTTTTTGACCTATCAATAACGTAATCTTCTAAAATATTTACATTCCTCTTACTTTGAACAGTTTCTGGTCTTGCTTGAACAATATACAACTTCCCTTCTTTTCCATCTTTTGCCCACTCCATGTCCATGGGTTTTTGATAATGTTCTTCAACCAACATTGACCACTTTGCCAATGTTAAAATTTCTTCATCAGACAAAACAAAATTATTCCTTTCTTTTTCTGTAGTGTTGATATTTTTTGTAGGCTTTGATTTATTTTTGTCATAAATCATCTTTAACAATTTTGACCCAACTTTCTTTTCAATAATTGGTTTAAACTCTGTTTTTAAAGTAGTCTCAAAAACATAGTACTGATCTGGCTCAACTCTTCCTAAAACAACATTTTCTCCTAATCCATAACTTGCATTTATTAAAACAGCGTCTGCAAATCCAGACTCTGTATCACATGAAAACATTACTCCAGAGGCTCCAACGTCCGACCTCACCATTTTTTGCACTCCAGCTGACAAGCCAACCTTCATATGAGAAAAACCCATTTCCTGTCTGTATGCAATAGCTCTGTCAGTAAAAAGCGACGCAAAACACTTTTTAACTGCCTCAACTACATTGTTTTCCCCTGAAATATTCAAATATGTCTCCTGTTGCCCAGCAAAAGAAGCTCCAGGTAAGTCTTCTGCGGTAGCAGAAGACCTTACGGCAACATCTACTTCTCTGGCTCCATAAGAATTTGATAGCTCTTTATAAAAAAAACCAATCTCTTTTTGTAAATCTTCTGGGAAAGTTGCAGCCAGAATGGCTTCCCTCGCTTCCCTTCCTTTTGCCTGAAGCATTTTTAGATTATGCACATCAAGATTTTTTAAAATGCCATCAATTTGTTTATCAAGACCTGTCTCTTTTAAAAAAGCAAAGTAGGCATCCGCGGTAATTGCAAAACCATTAGCACAATTTACTCCTTTTGGGATTAAATTATTATAAAGCTCTCCAAGTGAAGCGTTTTTTCCACCCACAACACTAACATCTTTAATCCCTAAGTCTTTAAACCAAATAATATTTTTCTCCATTTTATTTTAATTTGATTATATTTAAGGTAATTAAACTAGTATATCATTTATAAAAAATAGCAACAACTTTGACAAAATTTATTTTTTAAACTATCATTCCATAAAGAACTAAAGCGAGGAAAATTGGGAAGTCTTCCATTAAGGCATTTCATGGTGGTGCCGTAAGTATGTCTAGCAAGACTCTCTCTTGGTGCAAGCAAGAAGAGTTAAGCGAAGTACTGGGAAGGCTACAATCAGCTCCAAAAGAGCAGGACAAAGTCGGATAATTCTCGAGGAACCTCTGCTCCTATCGAGATAAGCCGATGCCAACTACCTCGCTAAATCAAAACCCCCAAGACACTTTTGTCTTGGGGGTTTCTTAAAAAAATAAGTGAAAAGTTACTTGTTTTTTTTATTTTTCTGCCACAAATTCTGTAAATTCTGCGAGTCTACAGCTAAACCCCCACTCGTTATCATACCATCCTACTACTTTTACTAAGTTTCCATTTACCATAGTTAAGTTGGCATCCAAAATGGAAGAATAACTATCTCCCTTGAAGTCCGTGGATACTAACTCTTCCTCTTCTACTCGTAGAATGCCCTTGAAATTCTTGGAAGCTGAAGCTTTTTTAAAAACCTCATTAACCTCCTCAACTGTTGTTTCTTTTTCAACTACAACAATAACATCTAAACTAGAAACTACTGGCGTTGGTACTCTCATAGAAATACCGTCTAATTTTCCATTGAGCTCAGGAATCATTTTGCCAATAGCTTTTGCTGCTCCGGTTGAAGTTGGAATAATATTAACGGCTGCAGCTCTAGCCCTTCTTAAATCCTTGTGAGGTAAATCAAGTATCTTTTGATCATTTGTATAGCTGTGTACGGTTGTCATAAAACCCTTTTGAATCACAAAGTTGTCATTTAATATCTTGGCAATGGGGGCTAAACAATTAGTAGTACAGCTTCCCATATCAAAAACATCATCCTTTGAAATATCAAAGCTATCAGTGTTTACACCTAAAACATACCCTGCTGTATCTTTGCATGGTCCTGATATAATCACCTTTTTAGCTCCCGCCTTAATATGCTTTTCTCCTCCCTCCTTGGTTGTAAATAGCCCAGTGCACTCTAGCACAATATCAACTTCCATGCTTTTCCAAGGAAGCTTCTCGGGATCTTTTTCTGCAAAAACTTTTTCTGGTAATTTGCCATCATAAAAACCATAGCTTGAGTCGTGGCGCAATAGATGCAGAAGTGTTTTATCATCAGTCAAATCATTAATTGCAACTACCTCCATATTTGGATGATTTTCAGAAATTCTGCGATATACCTGCCTGCCTATTCTACCAAATCCATTTATTGCTACTTTAATCATATTTATTTTAGATTTAATAACTCATCCACTCGCTTCTTATCAAAACCAATAACAACATTTCCATCAATGTCTATTACAGGTACTCCCATTTGTCCTGAGATTGCCACCATTTTTTCTAGCTCTTTTTCATCTTTTGAAACATCAATATCTTTGTACTCAATATTTTTTGACTTTAAGTACTCCATTAAAGAATGACAGTAAACACAAGTTGGTGTTGAATAAATTATTACCATATTTACTTATTTATAATTTTATCAATTTTCTCCTTAAATACTTCAAAGGGAACAGACCCCGAAACCAATTCTCCATTAACAAATGTTGCCGGAGTTCCATCGACTCCTTTTGCAGATCCCTCTGCCAAATCGTCCTTCACTTTCTTTTCATATTTTGAGGAATCCAAGCAATTGTTAAATTGATTAGCGTTTAACCCAAGTTGTACTGCCCATTGTTTAAACTTTACAACACTAAACCCACTTTTTTGATTTGCAAACAGTAAGTCATGATATTCCCAAAACTTTCCTTGCTCTGATGAGCACTCAGAAGCCTCGGCGGCCTTTTGAGCATTTGGGTGTATATTTGAAAGCGGATAGTGCTTATAAACTAATCTAACTGTATCCTTATATTCAGAAAGAATCCTCTCTATGGTAGGCACATGCCTTTCGCAAAAAGGACACTCAAAATCAGAAAACTCAACCAATGTCACTGGGGCATTAATATTTCCTTTAATATGATTATCACTAGTTATATTAAATGAAACATTTCCTTCCGGCTGAACGCCTGAATTACTAGGTCCTGTCAGTAAATATGCTTGTGGGAAAAATAACTTTCCATCTTTTGTAATATAGCTGTCATAACTATTTGTATCAATATTAACCTTAAACTTAATAATTCCGCTTTCCTCTGTTATATTTGAAGCTGTAGCCTTTTGTCCTTGCAATAAATTATTATTTAGGTAATCAATTGCATTATCTACAGCCTCCTGTCTAGATACTGGGCTAAATGAAAACATTCCACCAGAAGATGAGTTAATAAAAATTAAAACACCTGTAATTATTACAACTGCAACAGCAATTGCAATTATTATAAAATTTTTATTAAATCTCATTTTATGTGGCTCAAGCATTTTTGGAGGCTCGTAATTACTCTGGGGTTGAGCTCTCATTGATTGCTCTGAATCACTGCCTGTCATGTTTCCTGAATTATTTAGTTGATTTTCTTGCATTATATTTTTTAATCTGCTCAAACATGCAAAACATATTTTAACAGAAAAATTTTAATTATTATTAATTCTACACCTTGTGATATTTCCCGTCAAATTCATATTTAACCAATCCTGCAAAAGGTATTTCCACCTCGCCCATTCTTTCTGTGGGAATATTTTCTATACATTTTATAATAGACCTTAATGGATGATGACTTGAAACAACAAGAATATTTTTCCCATTAATCAACTCCTTTTCAATATATTCTTTAAAAAATGGTACTGTCCTATTATAAACATCCTCCCCACTCTCTCCTTTTGGCGGAGCATCTGTATAGCTTGTTCTCCAAAGCTTCACCTGATCTTCTCCATACTTTTTCTTGGTTTCAGCTTTATTTAGTCCTTGAAGCTCACCATAATATCGCTCATTTAACTTTTCAGAAACATAGGTATTCACATCTTTGTCTCCAATATCTTCAAAATTTCCCCATTCTTGCATTTTCCCTCCGTCTAAATTGATAAAAAATGGATATTTTCCATCTTCAAAATTATTGAAAATCTCAACAACAGTTTGCATATTTCTCATTAATGGAGAGGTAAACACAATATCAATGGGTTGACCCATGAGTTTTTGAGCAACATCTTTGGATGTTTTTAAGCTTTCTTTTGCTACTGGTGCATTTGTCCATCCAGCAAAACGATCTTCCATGTTCCATTGTGACTTTAAATGCCTTTGTAAATATAATTTTGCCATAGTTAAATTTTTTTACTTAATTCTTGCTCAATCTCCAATAATCTGTCGTACTTTACGATTCTTACATCCTTAGTATAGGCTCCTGACTTTATAAATTCAGCTCCCACACCAACGGCCAAGTCAGCAATAAAGTTGTCCATGGTTTCTCCTGATCGGTGAGAAACCATAATTTTCCAGCCGTAAGACTTTGCCAAGTTTACCGCCTCAATTGTTTCAGATACTGTGCCAATTTGATTTAGCTTAATAATAATTCCGTTGGCAGCTTTCTTTGATTCCGCCTCTTTAATCATCTTAATATTTGTTGTTGTTAAGTCGTCTCCAATAATAACAACTTCAGACAATTCTCTGTGTAATTCTTTAAAACCTTCCCAATCACTTTCGGCAAAAGGGTCTTCAATCGAAATAATCGGAAACCTTGAAGATAAATCCTTATAAAACTCAACTAATTCATTTCTTGAAAGCTGTTTTCCTTCTTCTACTTCGTACTTTCCACCTCTAAAAAACTCTGAGGCAGCACAATCCATAGCAATTCCCACGTCTTTGTGGTCACCAATTGCGCTTTTAATTAAAAGTAATGCCTGTTCTGCGTTTGCAATTTGTGGCGCATATCCGCCTTCGTCTCCCATTTCAGGTAAATCCCCTTGTTGCTTTAGCAATTCTGTCAGCTTATTAAAAACATCACTTCCTAACTTTAAATTTTCAATAAAAGTCTTTTTTTGAGGAACCACCATAAACTCCTGAAATTCCAATTCGTTTTTAGCGTGAGCTCCCCCGTTTAAAATATTAAAGCTTGGCAGGGGCATTGAAATTTTATTTCCTGAAATTTCTGAAATGTGCTTATATAAAGAAATTTTCTTTGCAGCAGCTCCCGCTCGGCAAACAGCCATAGAAACAGGCAAAATAGCATTTGCTCCAAGTTTTGACTTGTTTTCTGTCCCATCTAAAGCCTGCATTAAGTCATCAATTTCTTTTTGGTTTGAAGGATCTTTGCCAATTAGCTTTGGCGCAATAATTTTATTTACATTATCAATTGCTTTTGAAACTCCCCTTTTATCATCATCTCGCAATTCCAAGGCTTCGTTGGCTCCTGTTGAAGCCCCTGATGGACAAGAAGCCACAAAACTTCCCCTATCTGTTTCTAATTCAACCTCAACGGTTGGCTTTCCTCGTGAATCTTTAATTTCTCGCGCAATAATATTTATAATTTTACTCATTTTATTTTTTAAACTTTATTTATTTTTCTTAATACCATTTTATATATATTCTTAATGTCTGGTATCAGTGAAAGTTAATGTTGCTAACTAACTTTCCTGATATAATTATATGCACTCAAGGCTGCCAAGGCTCCCTGCCCTGAGGCCATGACAATTTGCTTATATCGGGAAACATTACAATCACCGGCTGAAAATAATCCTGGAGTTTTTGTTTCCAATGTTTCTGAGTTAAATATTACTTCATTTTTTTCGTTTAAGTCAACAAGATTTCCTAAAAAGTTAGTCGATGGACTATATCCAATTTCTACAAATACTCCGCTCACATCTATTTTTTTCTCCTTCTTATTTGCTCTATCTTCATAATAAATTGCGCTCACAAACACCTTTCCTTCAATTTTCGTAACCTGTGCATTGGTAATCACCTCAATATTTGGATTTTTGGCCACCAATTCTTGGTTTTCAGCATCGGCATTGGCTTTTTCGCCATATTCCAATACTTTTACGCTTTTTACATAGTTAGACAAAAACACGGCGGTTTCAAAACCATTGTTTCCGCCACCAACTACAGCAACGTCTTTATTTTTAAACACTGGACCATCGCATAATGAGCAGTAACTTACCCCTTTTCCGGCAAATTCTTCCTCACCAGGCACATGAATAAGCTTTGATTCTGCCCCAGAAGTAACAATTACCGAAATTGCCTTGTATTCCTTATCATCAACTGTTTTTACTGAAAATATATTATCGTTTTTTTCAATTCCCACAACTTCTCCAAGTGTTACAGAAAGGTCATTAGCCTTTAATTGTTTTTTGTATAAGTCAACCAAATCAGGACCAGAGATTTTTTCAAATCCCGGATAGTTTTCAATATCCACTGCTTTTTTTGCAACCTGACCTCCAATATCTTTTGAAAGCATCAGAATACTTAATTTTTGGCGAGTAGCATAAACAGCAGCTGATACGCCAGCTGGTCCAGCTCCAATAATAATTAAGTCGTACGTCATTTTACTGTATTGATTGGTTTATTTTTACTAAACGATTGAATATTTTCTACCGTAGTTTCTAAAATTCTTTCTAATGCCTCCTTTGAATTAAAAGCGTTATGCGGAGTAACAATAACATTTTCTCTTTCCATTAAAACGTGGTTTTGTAGCATCGTTTTTACATCACACTTTTGAGGAAAACCTTTTGTTAATAATTCTCTCTCGTCTTTTATATAGCACTCCTCTTCTAAAACATCTAATCCAGCTCCTGCTAAGGTTCCATCTTCTAAAGCACCAACTAAGGCAGAAGTTTCAACAAGACCCCCTCTGGCAGTGTTTACCAAATATGAACCTTTTTTAATTAAGACAATATTACTTGAATTTATTAAGTGATGAGTATTTTTATTGTAAGGTAAGTGCAGCGTTATAATATCTGAATTTTTAAGTAGATCTTCAAGAGAAACATATTCAAATCCTAGGTTTTTTGCCAATTTTTTGTCTTTTTTTGCGTCAAAAGCCACAACATTCATTTCAAAGCCTCTTGCAATTCTAGCCACATGGCTTCCAATATGGCCTGTGCCTACAATTCCTAATGTTTTACCTTTTAAGTCAAAACCCCTTAAACCATCTGGAATAAAGCCGTTTTCTTTGACGCTTTGTATTGATTTGTGAATTTTTCTTGAAAGGTTAAGAATAAGTCCAAAAGTATGCTCTGCAACCGTATTTTCTCCATAAGTAGGTACGTTAAAAACTAAAATACCATTTTTTTTTGCTTCTTCAATATCAATATTATCAAACCCTGTTGCTCTTACTGATATCATTTTTAAGCTTGGTAGGTCTCTTAAAACTTCTTTGCTTAACTGAGAGGATGTAAAAATAGAAATAACCTGACAATCTTCAACAAGAGGCAATATCTCTCTTTCTAAATTTCCCTCAAAAAATTTTAGCTCAAAACCCGTAAAATGACTTCTCATATATTCTTTTTCCCAGTCTTCAATTTCAAAGAAAGCAATTTTTAATTTATTACTATCCATATTTATCGAAAAAAACTATTTAAATGTTTTAATGTAATCCTTAAGATCTTTTCCAAAAACTGGGTCTTTCAAAGACATATACATAAATGACTTTAGCCACTTTAATTTATCTCCGCATTCTAACCACTCACCCTTTACTTCATAACCGTATACCATCTTTCCATCATTTAACATTTCTTCAAACACTTCTCCTAAAATTATTTCTCCCTTGATTGATGGCTTAGATTTTTTTAAATAGTCAAAAACCTCTGGAGTCAAAACATATTTTCCTACTATAACGAAATCTGATTTTATTTGATCTGGCTGTGGCTTTTCTATAATTTTCTTGATTTTATAAAGATTATTTGCAATCTTTTCCACAACAACAGATCCGTATGCTGGTATTTTTTCTCTCGGAAGCTGTTTTAGGGCAATTACAGGAGCATCACAAGTTTGAAAAATATTTATTAATTGGGCTAAAGCCGGAACACTAGAGTCAATAATATCGTCCCCAAATGAAACTGCTACAGATTCAGAATGTCCCAATCCCCCCATTTTATATGCTTGCAAAAGGGCGTGTCCGTCTCCTAGTGGATCTTTTTGAACAGCAAAGGAAAACTTAATTCCCTCGAACGTTGAATCAAAATCTTTTAACTCTTTTAAAATCTTATCCTTTTTTCTCTTTATTAAAATTTTTTCTAACTCAGGTGAACCCTTAAAATAATTTAATATCATTTTTTGCTTTGGGCTTATAACAAATACAATCTCTTCAATTCCAGAATTCTTAGCTTCCTCAACAATATATTGAATAACTGGCTTATCAACCAAAGGCAAAAACTCTTTTGAAATAGCCAAAGACAAAGGTAAAAACCTGGTTCCAAGTCCAGCCACCGGAATAATCACTTTTTTAATGTTTTGTACATCCATGGACAATTTTAGTCTATAAATTTAATTAATCCTAAATTATACTACTTAATTTTTTTAAATCTTAAAAAAGCTGGTATCTCCCATTCTTCTTCCTGCTTTGACTTAGTTTCACTCTCAAGCTCTTCTGCTTTTTGAATCTCCAAAGCACTTCTTCGTAAATTCTTCTTTAAGCTTAGTGTTTTTTCAGAAATACTTATCTTTTTTGCTTGAAACTCCTCTGTTTTTAAGTTGGCAAATTCCGGCATAAAGTCAACAGATATTGGTAATTTTTCCATATTCTGCTTTTCCTTTTTTGCTTTTTTGAAAGATTTTTGGACTTTCAACTTTAAAGGTTTTGCTTTTCTTACTTTTTCTTTTGAAACTACTGTCTTTTTAGCTATTTTTTCAGGTTGCCCAGAAAAAGGCATGGGCCCCGTCATAAGTAATGTAGTTTTTATTTTATTTTTAAACTTTGCATTCTTTGATATTCCAAAAATAATTTTTGCTTTTGAGTTTTTTTCAGAAATTGCCTTACTAATTTTATCAACCTCAAACATGCTAAGATTTTTACCTCCCTCAATATTAAACAAAACTTTTTCTGGCAAGAAATGATCTTGATAAAGCTGGTTATGTAAAACACTGGCGATTACCTTTTCTGCCTTATCTGACCCGGAGGCCTCTGCTGTATTTAAAAAGGCCAAATTCCCTCTACCTTGCAATATTGCTCTTAAATCTGCGAAGTCAATGTTTATTAATCCAGGACTCTGTATTAAATCAATTAAGCTCTCCAATGACTCAATTAAATTCTTATTAACCATTGAAAAGGCTTGGACTATTGGAGTGTTTTCATCTATTACTTTAAAAATTCTCTCATTAGGTATTGTAATTGAAACATTAAGCAATCTCCTTAATTCTCTTTGAGCTTTTAAGGCTATTTTATGCTTTCCTGACCCTTCAAACTTAAACGGCAAAGTAAAAATTCCAAAAGTAATTCCACTAAAGTCTTTGGCTGAATCTAAAAATACTTTTGTTGCGCCAGAACCAAGCCCACCCCCCAAACAAGTAATAAAAATCATAATATCTTGATCTTTGAATAAATGGGATATTTTTTCTTTTTCTCTTTGAGCAGCTTCCTCGGCCAGCTCAACATTAAGTCCAGTGCCCAACCCATGTGTTAACTCTTGACCAAAAATAAAATGCTTGATTCCCTTTTTCTTTTTAAAAGATCTGATATCTGTATCGGCTATCACGAAAGTGGCTTTTTCCAAAGACCTACCTATTTCAGAAACAATTGACCCACCCCCTCCACCAATTCCAATAACCTTTATCTTTGGCTTGAAAGTTTCTGCCAAAGTTGGAGAATATTCTTTATTTAATTTATTTTCTTTTTTTGAATTTTTATTGGACAACTTATTTTTTTTTACAAGTAAAATACTCTTCTCAGGCCCTACTGTTTTTTTTACTTTTGGCATATTAGAGATTTTCTTTTTTTTCATTAAGCTATTCTACCTTAGCTATTTTTTAATTTCAATAATCTTTGTTTTGCTCCAATCCCCTGAAATAATTTCTATAAAATATGATTTTGTACCAAAGTAATCTGCCAAAATTTTTATTATTGCTGAATTTGCTTTACCATCAACAGGTCGTTCCTTTACATAAACTACATAATTACTCTCATCTATTTTTTCTACCCTGTTTTCTTTTGAATTGGTTTTTGCCTTAACTATAATTTTCATATTGCATTTTAACAATACATTATTAGTGTTTTTATGTAAAACAAAACCGCCAATTTCATAGCGGTTTCGTAATTTATCTGCAATCCGATGGACAATCTAGGGCACTCTCAATGCAGATGCAATTTAAACTACCATCTTCACACATGCTATTTTTATCTTGGCAAATACCATCTCCACACTTATCTGAACAAATAATCAACCCCTCTTTAACTTCATTACTAGTTTTTAATTCAATCCCATCAATCCCGACATTAGAATCATTTGAGTTGTTTGTTTGATTTTGAGTATTTTTGCTTTCAATAAAATCTAGATTTGTCTCGTTATTCTGAAAGATATAGCTGTATGCCAACAACGCACCAATAACCGCTAAAACAATACCAACTATAGATATTAATAAAAATTTTTTATTCATAGTGGACGAGGAAGGAATCGGACCTTCGACCTCTGTCTTAGGAGTCTTTGTCTATATATTTCTATATTAACAAATCCTCCATTAATTTGGTGGGCCCAGAAGGAATCGGACCTTCTACCTCTGTCTTATCAGGACAGCGTTCTACCAATGAACTATGGGCCCACCAAATTAATTTGCAGGACAGCGTTCTACCACTAAACTACGCGCCCAGAACAATTAGAATAATACCAATAAAAATAAGTTTAGTCAAAAAAAAAATAAGGCCGTGACACAAGTGTGGCACGGCCTCTATGAAATGAGTCCGAAGACCCTTGGGCGAGAAAAATAAAGAACAATGGAGGCAGTGAGTGTGGCGTGCGAGCATATTGCTCGCTCAGGTGGTTTCCGGAACTCCGGAGTAGCATGGGGGATAGACCCCCGAACCGGAAGGTTTTTCCGCACCCTCAGCCTTTTTCACTACTGCCTCCAGAAAGATATTTACCAGAAGATAAACATTTTTCTAAAGGCATTGCCTCTGTGCCTCTATATTATCAAAATAATAATGACTGTCAAGAGTTTTTGTCTTTTTTGGGAATTCCCCACTGCCACCTTGGTTTTTCTCCTTTTTTATAGCAAATTCTAATTAGAATAATTGAAAGGAAAAGTATTGGTAAAAAAAATGTAAAAATAATTTCTTTATCAGATGAGCTTGCATCAATTGTAAAACCAAAAAATAATAAAGCACCAATATAAATGGCAACTACAAGCCAACCCTGCCAAGTGACTGGAACCCAACCCCATCCATATATTTTTCTCTTAAACCAATACTTTTTTGGATTGTCTTTAAAATAATCTTTGTATTTTTTAAAAATTTTTCCCATAGTTTTTAAACACCATTAATTAAACTTAATTTTTTATCTCTTGTCCATTTTTTGACTTCAGCTTCTCTTTTTAATGCTTTTGTTAAAGTTTTAAATTCTTCGTAGTATTTTAGTTTTACAGGTCTGCGTATTTTTGTATAATGTGCCCCCGATTTTGCATTGTTATGTTTATATATTCTCTTTTCTAGGTCATTTGTATAGCCAACATACAAAGAATCATCAGAGCATTGTAAAATATAAACAAAATATTTTAAACTCATTTTCTAAAATGCTATGTGCTTTTTTCATAATGTTCCCATATTACTTGGTTTGTACTAGGTTGTCGATCTAGTGTCTTATGATATCCAGTTCATGGCTTTATATTATGTCATATTTTGACGCGATCGAAAAGGTTAATTTCAACCACCTTGCTTTGCACTATGCTCAAAAATAATCACCGAGTTTATGGTACCATTCAAAATTCTTGCCTCAAGAATAGGATTAAAAATATCATATGCTCGCCTCGGCAAGGGAGGGTAAAGAATTTTTCTCTTGCCGAAAGTACTCCTAACTAAAATGTGCGTTTTAGACTGTAAGTGCTTGCGCATATGTAAAAGAATATTTTCTTTCATATTTTTTTCAATTCCAACCAAGGAGGCAAGAAAAATAACATTAAATTGGCGATAGTTTTGAAAACCCAATGCGTCCGATTGGATAATAATAATCTTTTTACTAAGTCCTAACTTTTTTACCAATCTCCTTGAAATATCACAGGCAAAAGCATCTGCATCTATGACAGTTACCTTTTGACCATGATTTTGCGCAATCAGAATCGCGGTAATTGGTAGCGGCCCCCCGCCAATAAAAAGAATGTTATGTTTTTTATGACTGGAACATATTAAAAGAGACATCCATTCCATTTTAGTAAGTTTTCTGTATCGATCCATGTCAGAGAAACTCTCGAATGCTTTTCTTGGATTTTTACTTTTTATAATCGTATTCGCCCAATATTTTTCAAATTCATAAACCGATTGGCTGATAACTTTATGTAAATTTACTATTTCATTATTAGTTAAAACATTCTTTCCCTTTTTATCTAGCACAAAAGCAAAGAGGCTTTCCAAAAGCCTGTTAGTTTTTTGATAATCTGAATAATCCTTCATTCCTATTAGTTCTTGATATAGCTTTTTGACGTTATGGTTCATATTTATAAAAAATATCGGATGCACACCACATAGGGTGAGCATCCGATTTGTATCAGGCCAGTTGTGCGCAATCCTTTTTCCATTCCCCGTGCACCGGAGTGCCTTGGGAAAGCGAAAGGCAGTGCTGCATGGCTTTGATGATCAGATCTCGATCTTCACCGTTTTCCAGCCCGAACTTGGCGGCGCAGAGAAATTCCTGGCATTGCCAATAGGCCTTTTCGGCATCGGAGTTAAGGCTGGCGAGCTGCAAAGCTCCGCTGGCCAGCATTTCGCCGACACGGAGAGCTTTTGCTCTCAAAAGAACGTCGGAGCTGAAGCAGTTTCCGTAGTGCGTTGCCCACCAGGCCAATGAAACCGCCAATTCCCGCTGATTGACAGGCACGTCAGCAGCAACAAGTTGGCGTTCATGAGCTTTCAGGTGTGCAGCGCATTTGATCCAGTACTTCATGCACTGTTCGATCGCTCGCGGGAACCATTCTTCCTTGATCCGAGGACGTCGTGAGATCTCCTTGAGGATTTGGAGAATCTCAGGATGGGTGATGAGACGCACCAAACCATCCGAGCTAGGAAGCAGAATTGCTTTGTCGGGCACTTCCTGCATGAGCCGTTGGATCTCGGCGATCGTCTCTTCGTCACTGGCTCCTTCCTTGCGGATGAGCTGGTAACTCTGAGCATCGTCGGCCGTTTCGGTATC